>Ga0335069_10002070_pt1 | contig 31351 bp, 31 predicted proteins | sample Lox_Sample_11_FD_206714 | JGI IMG/M metagenome (GOLD analysis project Ga0335069, IMG submission 206714) | Soil microbial communities from Loxahatchee National Wildlife Refuge, Florida, United States - Lox_Sample_1.1 | ecosystem: Environmental > Terrestrial > Soil > Wetlands | place: USA...
GAATGATGTTTCGCTGCCGGTATTGAAATCAGACGTTCTGAACTTATCCCTGAACACAGAGAGGGGGTACTACGTAAAATTCATGGCAGGCCCGACCACGAATATTAATTTCAACGGAAAAAATATAGATGATGTCCCGTCCCTACAGGGCGTAGCTGGATGGGATCACTATTGGTCTATTAGCGGGGTGGGGTCGCTCAAATTTCACATTGATACAATTTATTCGTCTTCATATTTCGTCAATAACCTATTTAAAGCTGTCCAGTATCGGCAAGATGGATATACGAGAACCAGTTTTTATATTTCATATTCTCCTGCTGGTAAAAAATATACATTTCAGATATTTGCGAATAATCTGGAGAACCGAGAGCAAATTGTCGATGGCGCCCAACGTTATTCGATCGGTGCGCCACTATCCGCCGTCGGGTTTGTGTCTGATCCCGAGGTCTTCGGTGTTCGGGTGCAGGCCCGGTACTAGCCTATGAATCCCCCTTGTCCGCCAAGGCGGCCGGAGTATGGAATGACCAAGATCACCTACATCGAATTTGGCGGCGCTTCGCACACCCTGGATGTGAAGCCGGGCATGAGCGTGATGGAGGGCGCGGTGCGCAACGGCGTGCCGGGCATCGAGGCGGAGTGCGGCGGGGCGATGAGTTGCGCCACCTGCCACGTCTATGTAGACGAGGCGTGGCTTGAGAAGACCGGCAAGCCCAACGCCGACGAGGCCTCGATGCTCGACTTTGCCAGCGACACTCAGCCCAACAGCCGCCTGTCGTGTCAGATCAAGGTCAGCGACGTCCTGGATGGCCTGATCGTGCGGCTGCCGAAAAGTCAGGGCTGAGTCGCGCCGATTCATGCGCTGGACCTGGGCGCGCCGATCAAAGTCCTCCGCGTGCGCCATCGGGGCGTCATGGGCAAGGGCCGAGCGGCACGAGAACATCAAGCATTTCACTCGGGCATGATCCGGGGCTGGGTCGGCCGCTTGGCCAACCCGATCAGCGGCTTGGCGCTGGTCTGCCTCTCGATTTCGGGAGGCAGGATGCGCGCGGACCTGTGGTCGAGGCGGCGCAAGGGCGGCAAGGCCGCATTGTTTTAGGTTTTATGCCTTGCGCTCCCGCCCTTTGGCAGGGTGCGACAAGCCGTCTGCAAAAAAAGTCCCCCGCAAATAGCGGAAGTGTGGGGTGCCGCGCGTTCTTTAGACAAACGTCCCTGGAGAAGCGGGGCGATGCGCGGGGGGAATTGGATGCGCGAAGTCATTTGAATTCAATCTGACGGATAGTTCTCTGAAGACGTGGGGTGCCGGTGTGTTGTCCGGTATTATCCCCTGGGGTTTGCGTTGCCTATTCATTGAATTGTCTGTCGGAGTGATTTCAGTTTCGGACGGATGTTTCCACCAGTGCTTGGAAGTCGAGTTCGAGTAGGTAGAATTGCTTAACCGGCGGTTCAGCGCAGGTCAGCGGAAAACGGAAAACACATGGACGAGTTGATGTCTAAGTCACCGGTCAGCGGGAACAAGAGACGGTATTCGCTGAATGCCTATGTCGTCGGGGGGCTAAGCGCGCTGGCGCTCGCGGCGCCGCTGGCGGTCCATGCCGCCACGCCGGTCGTGTCGTGCGAAAGCCTGGCCAGTATGGTGTTGCCACAAGCGACGATCACCAAGGCTGAAGCGGTCGCCGCCGGCGCCTTTCAATCGCCCCGGCAGGGTATGGGCTTCAACTCCGGGATGGACTTGGCCGGCCACCATGAGGCGGGCTCCAATCCCGCCTTTTGCCGCATCACCGCCACGCTCAAGCCGAGCGCCGACTCCGACATCCGCATCGAGGTCTGGCTGCCGCGCGACAGCTGGAACGGCAAGTTCCTCGGCGTGGCCAGCTTCGGCTGGGGCGGCTCGATCCAGTACCCGAACCTGCTCTCGGGCTTGGAGGAGGGCTACGCCGTCGCCAATACCGACACCGGCCACCAGGAGGGCAACGGCAAGTTCGCCCTCGGGCACCCGGAAAAGCTGATCGACTACGCCTACCGCGCCGACCATCAACTCACGCTCAAGGCCAAGGCGCTCATCAAGGCCTACTACGGTAAGGCGCCGTCGAAGTCCTATTGGGTCGGCTGCTCCCTGGGCGGGCTCGAGGCGCTGATCGAGGCGAAGCGCTACCCGACCGACTATGACGGCATCGTCGCCGGCGCACCGCCCAATCCGATCGTCAACTTCAACGCATCCCAGCTGTGGCCCAACTGGCTGATCACCCAGGAGCCCGATCGTCTGATGCCCAAGGAAAAGTATCAGATGATCCACGCCGCTATGGTCAAGGCCTGCGGCACGGCCATCGGTCAGCAGTTCAACTACGTCGACCAGCCGGACAAGTGCACCCTCGAGCCGGGCGCGCTGATGTGCGCCAATGGCGCCGACTCTCCCGACTGCTTGACCCCGCCCCAAGCCTATCTGCTGGAGAAGATCTACCAGGGTCCCGTCAACCCTCGCACCCATGAGCTGATCTACCAGGGCCCAGCCAAGGGCTCGGAACTGGAGTGGACGCCGTTCGTCGGGACCGAGCCGATGAGCGTGGCCGAGGACATGTTCCGCTATCCAGCCTTCCAGGATCCCAGCTTCGATTCCCGCCAGATGAACTGGGACAAGGACATTGAGACCGCGATCAAGAAAGTCGGCCCGCTGATGTCCGTAGACGCCGACCTCAAGCCTTTCTTCGCCCATGGCGGCAAGCTGCTGCTCTACATTGGTTGGAACGACTTCCACAATCCCGACGACCTGATCCGTTACTACCAGCGGCTGATCAAGACGGCCGGCCCCCAGACCAGCAAGCAGGTTCGCCTGTTCACCATCCCTGGCATGGGGCACTGCACTGGCGGCCAGGGCTGCGACACTTTCAGCAAGGTTGGCGTGATCGACGACTGGGTGGCGGGTGGCAAGGAGCCCGAGCGCATCGACGCGGTGAAGGTCGTCCAGGGCAAGGTGATCCGCAGCAGCCCGTTGTGCGCCTATCCCATGGTCGCCAACTACAAGGGCCAGGGGGACACTGCCGACGCCGCCAACTTCACGTGCGTGGCGGGGTAGCCTGATGCGCTTCGCTAAGGCGATCCATCGCTTTGTCACCGTCTTCGTGGTCCTGGTCACGCTCTATCTCGGCGTGACCGGAACTCTGATTCAGCTCGTCGACCTGCGGTCGATCTTCACCCACGCGCCGGCCACCGACCCCAATGTCATGGCCATGCGCGAAAGCTTCAACGGCCCGGCGAACTACCAAGTCATCACCACCGGGGACTACAGCGCGCCGGCGCTCCCGGCCGGCGCCGACCTGGCGGCAATGCTTGGACGGGTGATGAGCAGCGCGCGCAGCGCGTTCGGCGCGGCGCCCCTTCGCTATGTCGAATTGCGCATGGCGGGAGGCAAGCCCATCGGTCAGATCAAGGCGCCTGACGGTGTCTTCCGCTTCGACGGCCAGACCGGCGCAGGGCTCGGCGCGGCGCCGGCCGTTGGCAACGACGAGTTCGGCTCGCCCGCTTCGGATCGCAACACGGTCAAGCGGCTGCACCGGATGACGACCTTCGGCGACTGGGCCCTCTATATCAACGTGGTGGTGGGCGTCGGCCTTGGCGTTCTGATCGTCACCGGCCTGATCATCTACTGGAAGATGATGGTCGCCCGCGCCCGCAATGGCAAATCTGGCGTATACTGGGTGGCGGGAGGATGGTGGCGCACGCTCCACCGCGCCATCGCTTTGACGGCGTCCGCCTTCCTGGTCGTGGTCACCCTCAGCGGCACTTGGCTGGCGGTCGAGAGCCTTGGCTTCGGTCTCTATATGGCGAGCCATCGCCCGCCGCGTCCCCCTGGTGCGCAGGCGGTGCTGCGTGGCCCTGGAGGGGGCGGCGGTCCTGCAGTCGGCCGCGGCGGCCGACAACGCCCGCCGGGCGGCGGCCGCGATCGGGACGACGGAACGGCTGCGCCCCTGCGCGACGGCCAGCTCCAGGCGATGCTGCAGACCACCATCGGCGGCTACCGGGCGGTCCGGCCCTCCGGCCAAATCAAGGTGATCCGACTGCGCTATTTCGCGGGCATGCCGCAGGGCGTGATCATTACGGGCGGACAGGATGATCAGGTGCAGCAATTGGTGTTCAACGCCTCGACGGGCAAGCCGGTTAGCGAGACCGAGCCGGGCTATCCCCCGACTGGATTCCCCTTCGGTTGGCAGGCCCACGAGACGGCCAAGAACGTCCACCGTGGCGACATAATCGGCCTGCCTGGACGGTTCATGGACCTCTTCGCCGGGCTGTCGATGATCTACCTCTCGGTGTCCGGCATCTGGATTTACGTCGAGATGTGGAGCCGGCGCCGAAAGATCGGCCAGAGGCAGGTCATCTGGAGCTAGCCATGGCGACCTGAACCCAGTTCTCAGCCGAACCCCGTCTGCCGGCAATCAACCGGGGGAAGCCCATCCGGCGCTTCCCTCCAGGGGGCTGCTTGGAGCAGTACACAAGTATAAGTAGTAAAAATCAATCCCAATACGAGGAGGATACAACTCATGATTGTTCACACAAAAAAAATGGCGCTTGCCGGCGCGGCCTTGTCCGCCCTGGCGCTGGGGATGCCGATCCACGCCTTCGCCGATGAACAGGCCACCGCCCAGGCCCCGGCAGGCTCCGCCATCATGCAGACCGGCGAGGTCATCGTGACGGCGCAGAAGCACGACCAGGTCATCTCCAAGACCCCGCTGGCGGTGTCGGCAGTGACCACCACCGAACTACGTCAGGCCGACGTAACCAGCGTCGTCCAGTTGACTAGCCTCGTGCCCAGCCTCACCGTCAACAGCACCGGCCAGGGGGTCTATATCGGCATCCGCGGCGTCACGACCACGGACACGACCTCGAAGGGCGATCCGGGCATCAACTTCAACACCGACGGCGTGCCTGTCGCGCGCGCCGAGGAGCAGGCGCTCGGCTTCTTTGATCTGCAACGGGTCGAAGTCCTGAATGGGCCGCAGGGCACCCTTTACGGCAAGGACTCCACGGGCGGTGCGATCAACGTCATCACGAACGCGCCAGCGTTCCATACGGACGGCTATGCGTCTGTCACCTTCGGCAACTATGGCACTCGCAACTACGAGGCGATGTACAATCTGCCGGTGAACGACCACATCGCCTTGCGCGCCGCGGTGGCCGGCAACTACCATCTTGGCTATTTCAACGTCATCCAGCAGTCGGGCGATTTTTCGCAAGGGACCAGCCAGAAGCCGGGAGACCAGAACGACTTCGCGGCGCGTCTGAGCGCCCTGATCCGCTTCAACGACGTCACCACCCTGCGCGTCACCAATCTCGTGGGCCAGCGCAACGGCGTCGGCTATCCCCAGGGCGGCTCGCAAATCAACGTGAACTCGAGCCTGCAGGGCAACGGCACGCTGAACATCTACAGCTCGCCGATCATTGGCCACGACAAGGATCAGTTCAACAAAATCTACGGGCAATTGGACACAGGGTTCGGCCCCGTACACCTCAGCTACCTGGGGTCCTATTCGCACTACCATACCAACAACATGCAGGTGCCCTACGTCCCCTACGAGAACTTGAACGGGACGCGGCTGCTGGTGCGTGACAACTATAACGCCGACTATCAGGAAATACGGTTCAGCAACCAGAACCCCGGCAAGCTCATCTGGTCCGCCGGCGGCAATTACTGGCAGGAAGTGGTTACAGAAGACGGCCACGACTGGGAATACGCCAACACCTTCAACATTCCTCCGCCGGCGCTCGCGGGCATGGTCGCGGCGAACATCAACTTGAACGACCTGAGCGTGCTGAACCTGCTCAATAAGACCACCCATACATCGTATTCGGCCTTCTTCCACGGTATCTACGCCATCACCGACCAGCTGCATGCCACCGCGGGCGTGCGTTGGGGACATGACAACACCACGCGCGTCGGCACCCTGGCGGTTCCGTGGTTCAGTGGACCCGGGCCGATTCCGTGGATGGGCTGGCCGAACACTTCCGGCGGGCTATGCACGGGCACCCAGGACTGCGTGGGTCCTGCCAACAACGGTTCGGGTACGTCGGAAAAGGTCACCTACACGGCCGGCCTCGACTATCAGATCGACCCGACCCAGATGGTCTACGCCAACATCAGCACCGGCTACAAGGCCGGCGGCTTCAACGACATCCAGACGGTTTCCGCCAGCGGCGTCGCCACGCCGGGTCCTTACGGCCCCGAAGAGATGACGGCGTACGAGGCTGGCTACAAGTTGCGGCAATCCTCCGCCCTCCAATTCACCTCGGCGCTGTACTATTACGACTACTCTGAGATGCAGTTGGCGGTACCGGTTCAGATCAACGGACAGAACGCCGTGGGTCATACCATCCTGTCCCCGTCCAAGCTGTACGGCATCGAGAACTCGGCGACCTTCGCCCTATCTCCGAATGACGTGTTCACGGCCGAACTGGACTACGAGCATTCGTGGTACGTCCACTATATGGCTGGCCTGCTGCAGAGCTACAATCTGAGCGGTCAGGCCCTGGACCATGTGCCGGAATGGGTTGTCGGCGGCGGCTACACCCACACCTGGGAGTTGGCCGGCGGTGCTGTGGTGAAGTTTCACGCCAACACTCGCTATACCTCCAGCTACCTGCTGACGAACAACCAGTTCTCCGGCGGCGGCTACTCTAACGCGGTGCTCCGTTACACCCAGTTGCCGTTCACCCGCACCGACGCGAACCTCACCTACACCTCGGAGAACGGCAAGTTCGACATCGAGGCGTTCGTGACCAACCTCGAGAACAAGGTGCAGATGACCTCCGGACCCGGCGGTGACTTCAACTCGACCGGCGGCAACCAGGGGCCGACCTTCGGCCATGCGTCGATAACCGAGCCGCGCTTCTTCGGCATCCGGATCGACTACCACCTGTAACCCAGTCTTGGCGGGGGCTGAAAGCCCCCGCCATTTTTCCATCATTCGCGATTCAACCGGTACGGCCCAAGCCACCCGCCATGCGGTCAGTTCATCGTTTCGTGAGCGTCTGCGCGCTCCTGGCGGTCGCATTCCTGTCGGCCAGCGGCGTCGTGCTCGAGCTGATCGACCTCCGCGCGCTCCTGGTCCACGCCCCTCCGATCAGTCCCGACATGAAGGCAATACGCGCCGACTTCGCGGGGCCCGGCCAATTTGGCGTCATCACCGCCGGCGATTATGCCGCTGAATCCTTCCCGGACGGCTTCGATCCCACGCGCATAGCGCCAGCGATACTGTCGGCCGCCCGGGGGATTTTGGGCCATGCGCCGATCGACTACCTTGAATTGCGGATGATCGCCGGCAAGCCGACCGGTCTTGCGCGCTCGGGGCGCCAGCTGGTGATCTATGACGCTGCAACCGGCCGAGCCGCCGTCACGGCTCCGCCGCCAGACCCGGCACCGCAAGCGTCCCTCCGGAACTTTGTGGCGCCGTTTCATGCAGTCGGGCGCAGGCTCCGGCCGCTTCAGGCGGCGGCTATCGGCGTCCTGTCGCTTGCCGGCCTTGGCATATGCATCCGGCAGGCCTGCGCGTGGCTGGGCCATGTGCACCGCCCTACGGATGATTGGCGGGCACTGCGGTATGGTTGGATAGCCCTGGCCCTGGCCCTCGCCCCCGTCGCGCTGAGCGGGGCCTGGCTCACCTTCGAGTCGCTCTGGCACAGGATCTACCTGGACCTCCATACGGGCGACCGCTCCGCAAACGCCATCTCCCCGATGGATGACGGCGCAGCGCCGCAGATCTGGCGCAATACCCTCCATGCATTTCGCGCCAATGAGACCGCCGCGCCGCTCAAGGTTGTGCGGGTGCGGGTTTTCGCCGGCATGCCGCAGGGCGTGGTTATTGCAGGTGCGGGCGAGGATACCCGCCAGGAAGTCTTCGATGGCCGGACCGGCCGCCCCGTCAGCGACAGCGAACAGGGCTTTCCCCCTACCGGCTATCCCCTTGGCTGGCGTTTCCACCAATGGGCGCGGAGAATCCATCGCGGTGACTACCTGGGGTTGCCGGGCCGGTTTCTCCAGGCAGGAGCGGGGGTCGGCCTGCTCATCATCTCGATTTCCTTACTTCTCGCACAGTTCCGTGCGCCGCGTCGAACGCGGGCAGCGCCCATCGCGCTGCTGTCCACCTGACTCGCAGACCCGCTCAACCCGCTCACCCGGATATTGCCATTGAAACCCCTTCATCTGCTTCTGACCTGCGGCGCGCTCGTCTTCTTGGCGGGCGGTGCGGATGCGCAAGCCACGTCGGTCGCCGCGCTGGCTCCGGCGGCTGACCCATCCCGCCTGCCGGGCGACCAGCCAACCCCCACGCTTGAGCGCATGCTGCGCTTGCCCAGCGGCCGGCCTACCGGGGCGGCCGGGCCGCCGCCTGACGCCGCGCCTGCCGCGCCGCAGGAGGTCGCATTGGCGGGGGCACAGGCGGCGCTTTCGGCGTGCAATGCCGAAAACCTGCTCGTCAATGTGGTCGTGGTAGACTCGCTGGGCCGTCTGCGCCTCGTCCTGAGCGCCGACGGCGCCGACCCGGCAGGCGTGTTCGTGGCGGCGAAGAAGGCCGTGGCGGCCACCGCTTTCAAGAGCCGGACCTCGGACGTTCAGAAGCGGCTGCGTGCTGGCGATACCGCCGCCCTGGCGGTGCTAAAGCCCAACATGATTGTTCTGCCAGGCGGCGTGCCGCTCGTGTCTGCTGGCGCCGTGATCGGCGCGATCGCCGCCAGCGGGGCCACTGCGGAACAGGACGAGGCCTGCGCGGCCCTAGGAGCCGCGAAAATCCAATCAAACCTGAAGTAGGAGATGACTATGGCGCGAGCCCTGGCCCTGGCCGGTTCCATTCTGTCCCTCGGATTGATCGCGGGAAGCGTCGCAGCCCAGCCGGCGCCGCCGCCTATAGGCGATGGCCCACGGGTCTATATCGGCTCCCACGGCAACGCGATCTATAGCGCCCGGCTGGACGCCAAGACCGGACGCCTGTCCGAAGTGACCGAGGTCGCGCAGGTGGAGCGGCCCACTTGGTTGGTGACTGATCCCGAGCGGCCGCTGCTCTATTCGGTCAGCGAGACCGGAAATAATGGCAAGGAGCAGGGTGGTGTCCTCAGCCTGGCGATCGATCCGGCCACCGGCAAGCTAACCCCAATCAGCAAGGTCGCTTCCGGCGGCGGCGGCGCCACCCACCTGACCTATGATCCGCGCCTCCACGCTGTGTTCGTCGGCAATTTCGGAGGAGGGGCGGTCAGCACCGCCCAGGTCGGCGCCGACGGCGCGCTGTCGTCCGTGACCTCGGTCCAGATCAACTTCGGCTCCGGCCCGCTGCCCCGCCAAAACCGGCCGCACGCCCACGGTGTGGTGGTCGATCCCTCGGGTCATTACCTGCTTTCCCCGGACATGGGCGCCGACCGCATCTTTGTCTACCGTTACGACCCGGCGACCCAGGCCCTGTCCCCCGCAGCGCAGCCTTTCGAACAGACACCGGCCGGATCCGGCCCACGTCACTTGGTGTTCTCGCCCGATGGCCGTTTCGCCTATCTCGACACCGAACTAAGCGCTGAGGTGAGAGTGTTTAGCTGGGACGCCACGACGGGCCGCCTGCATCCGGTCCAGGCGCTGTCGATCGACAACCCCGATTTCAAGGGCGAGAAGAGCGCCGCCGAGATTGCGATCTCGAAGGATGGACGGTTCATCTACGTGTCCAACCGCGGCGAGAACACCCTGCTGGTCTACGCCGTTAATCCTAGGGATGGGACATTGACCAAGCTGCAGGAACTGGCGTGTGGCGGGGAAGTTCCCTGGAGCTTCGCCATTGACCCGAGCGGGCGATGGCTGCTCACCGCTAACGAAACCTCGAGCAATATCACCGTTTTCGCGATCGATCAGGCTACCGGCAAGCTCGCCGACACGGGTCAGAGCGTCGCCGCGCCTAAGCCCGTGGTCTTCGCCTTCTACCCGAAGTGATCACGTGAACCCTGCACCCCACCCTTGCGCCTGGAGACTCGCCATGTTCGCGTCAAAATCCCCATTGCGGGCCGCCGCCATCCTGGCCAGCGCCATATGCCTCGCGGCCTCGGTCGGCCTACCGACGATGGCCGTCGCCCAGTCGGCCTTGGCTGCGCCCAGCCAGGCCGAGACCGGCCTACTAGCCGCGGAAGACCAAAGATTTGCCGCTGAGGTGGCGCACGACGCCGACGCAGTTGGCCGGGCTATGGCCGACGAACTGACCTATACTCACGCCTCGGGCCAAATCCAGCACAAGGCTGACTATGTCGAAGCGATCCGCTCCGGCAAAGCCGCCTACCAGAGCATTGTTGCCAGCGACCGCGTTGCCCGGGTCTCCGGCGCTATGGGCATGGTCCACGGCGTGCTGAACATGGTGGTCGGCGACCACCACCTCGCCAGCACCTATCTGGCGATCTACCACTACCGTGACGGGCGTTGGCAACTGCTGTTCTGGCAGACTTCGCCTGGGCCGCAGGCGCCCGGCGCCGGGCCTAGGGGCCCCGGCGCTCCCGGCGGTGCGAAATAAGCCGGCCACGGGAGGTGTCGACGGTGCGCATGCTCATCGCCATCGCGGGGATCGTCATCTTCGTCTACGGCATGCTCGCCTCCATGCTCGGGACGATCGTGCCGGGGCTGGGCGAGCGTTTGGGTTTATCGACCCTGGAGCTGTCCTATTTGGCGCTCGCCCAGGGAGTCGGCTTGGCTGCCACCTCGGTGTGGGCCGGGGCCCTGATGGATCGCAGCGGCTGCAAGCTGGGCATATTGGCCGGGCTCGGCGCTGCGATCGCCGGTTTGACGCTCCTGTCGCATCCGGTGAGCCTTGTGCTCGGCATCGGGGCCATGGTCCTGCTCGGCGTGGGCGGCAGCTTGGTCATCGTCGGGGCCAACACCCTAGTCAACCAGGCAGCGACGGGCGCCAAGGCATCCGCGCTGAACGTGCTGAATCTCTTCGTCGGCCTGGGCGGCATGGCCACGCCGCTGTTGGCCGGCAACCTGCTGCACTCCGATCCGACGCTGACGGCCTATTGCGGCATCGCCATGGTGCTGCTGGCCCTCGCCCTGACACTTGCCGCGCCCATGCCGCGCGCGCGGCAGCGCGAAGCGGACGCGCCGATCGAGGGCCTGTTCGGCAAGGCCCCCCTCTATATCCTGTCCAGCATCACCTTCCTCTACACCGCCTGCGAATTCGCCATGTGGAACTGGCTGCCCAAGTTCCTGATCGCCCAGGGCGTGCCCACGACGACGGCGCTGAATATCCTGTCGTTGGGCTTCGCCTGCGGCATGCTGCTGGGCCGGCTGGCCGCCGCGATGCTGAGCCGCTTGCCAGCCTATACGGTCACCTTGGCCTGCGCCGTCGCCATGGGGGCGACCAGCTTCGCCATTCTGCACGCCTCTGGCGTGGCGGCCTTCAGCGTGCTGGTGTTCCTGGCGGGCCTGGCGATGGCCCCGGTGTTCCCCAACACCATCGCCATCGTCGGCCGCATCTTCCAGCGGCGCAGCGGTACGGCCATCGGCTTCGCCATCACCTGCGGCTTCAGCGGGCTGGTGGCGTCGTCCCCGGTGATCGGGCTGCTCGCTGGGCCGAGCCCCGCGGGCCTTGGTCGGGCGCTCCTGATTATCCCCGTGCTGTCGGCTGCGATTGCGGGGATTCTCTTGGTCTTCCGCCGGGCCATGCCCCAAGCATCCGCCTAGTCCTTCAGTTCGGAGACCGCCCCATGGACATGATCATCGCCGGCCGAAGCGCACAGGCGCTGTCGGGCAGGACCATCGAGATTAAAAACCCGGCCACCGGCGAGTTGATCGACAGTGTTCCGCGCGCGAGCGCGGAAGATGTGGCCCTGGCCATCGACAGCGCCGTGCGCGGGCGGGCGATCATGCGCGAGATGCCGGCGCACCGGCGCAGCGCCATCCTGCGCCAGGCGTCCGACACGATCCAGGCGCGCCACGAGGAACTGAGCCAACTGCTTTGCCGCGAGAACGGCAAGACCATCCGCCAGTGCCGCGGCGAGATGACCGCCACCGCCCGCCTGTTCCTGGACTTCGCCGAGGAGGCCAAGCGCCTGCGCGGCCAGTCCATCCCCATGGACGCGGTGCCTGGGCTCGAGCACATGATCGCCTACACCCAGCGCCAGCCGCTGGGGGTGGTGGTGGGCATCGTGCCGTTCAACTATCCCGCCGAGCTGTTCGCCCACAAGATTCCCGGCGCCCTCGCCGCGGGCAATGCGGTCATCGTCAAATTGCCCGAGCAGTGTCCCCTGACGGTGCTCGAGATCGGCCGCATCCTGCTGGAGGCCGGCCTGCCCGGCGACGCTCTATCTATGATCACCGGCTTCCCCCAGGACCTGGGCGATGGGCTTGTCACCCACCCCGAGGTTGCCATGGTGAGCTTCACCGGCGGGGTGGTCGCCGCGCGCCTCATCGCCGAGAAGGCCGCGGCCACGCTCAAGCGCACCGCCTTCGAACTGGGCGGGGTCGACGCCATGCTGGTGCTGGACGACGCCGACCTCGACCTGGCCGCCGCCGCCGTGGTGCAGGGCCGGCTGACCAACGGCGCGGGCCAGATTTGCTGCGCGGTCAAGCAGGTGCTGGTGGCCGAGCCTGTCTATGACCGCTTCCTCAGCCTGCTGCTGGACAAGGTCAAGGCGATCAAGCTCGGCGATCCGCAGGGGGACGACACGGAAATCGGCCCTCTCATCTGCGAGGCCGCTGCCGAGCGCGTGCACCGCGAGGTTCAGCAGTGCGTAGCGATGGGCGCCAAGGTGCTGGCCGGCGGCGAGCGCATTGGCAAGAACTTCTACGCCCCCACGGTGATGGTCGACGTCGCCGCCGACATGCCGTGCCTGACCGGCGAGATCTTCGGCCCGGTGGCGCCGATCACACCGTTTAGGGAGGTCAAGGAAGCCATCGCTACGATCAACGCCTCCCCCTACGGCCTGCAGGCCAGCGTCTTCTCCGAAAGCGTGCACCACGCCCTGGGCGTAGCGCGGCGGCTCGAGGTCGGCGGGGTGGTGGTCAATGGCCCCGGCTCGTTCCGCCCGGGCAATGTGCCCTTCGGCGGGGTGAAGCAGAGCGGCATCGGCTGCGAGAGCATCACGGACACGGTCCGCGAGATGTCGCACGAGACCGCCATCGTCCTGAACCAGCGCTCCGGACTGTGACCTCCCAATGCGCTAGCAACACACCCTTGCTCGAGACCTCTGTCGCCGCTGCCCTTGTCTCGTTTCCCTTGGGCAGGGATTCCGGCTGGCGGCACCCCTCCTTTGCGCGCAAGGAGGGGTTTTTTGTTGGCGTAATCTCACCCTTTCTGTACCGGTGAGTTGATCACCGCGTTCGCTGGCGCTCCGCTGCAGTTGTCAGTTCGGTCTGCTGGGGGGCGAATGTCGCTCCCCGGTACAACCAGTCGGCGATTCGTGTCAGCGCTCGATTAGCGCCGGCTGATTTCGTCGGGGACGTCACCGATGCGACCTCTACCCCTGCGATTGCTGGGACCGAGACCATTTTCCTGGGGCGAGCTATCGGGCATGGCTTACCTCGCGGGGTTGGGCGGCGGCGTCGATGAAGCGTTCGACCCAGGCTTCCACCTCCGCCTCGCTGGCGTCCGGCGACGGTGGCGCCAGGTCGGCCGGAAGGCCGGCTAGGTCAGGTGCGAGACGAAGCGGATCGCCGCTCGTCTGGACAAGTCCAGGCGCGGCGACCGGGCAGGGGGTTGGATCCGCCGACGCTGGGGTAGGCCGTGGCTGCCGGCGCCGGCATGACCCGCCGCATGAACGCCTTCTCTCGCCAGTAGACGATCTTCTCGCCCCGCACCGGCGGCATCCCCGCCTCGAGCACGACCAGTCGGCTGTCCGACATCTGGATCAGCTCCTGTGGCAACATCAGCGGCCGCCGTTGGTCAGACTCTGTGGTGCTTCAGTGCCGGACGAAAACAGCGCCGGCCGGCTTTTGCTGCGCCCGGCGTAGGTCCAGGTCCCCAGCCGCTCGGACAGGTCCTGGGCCACCTTCAGCTCCTTTGGCGCGAAGGCAATCTCAATGCCGCAGTTAGCCATGATCTCCTCGGCCAGGTCTGCGCCGTATTCGGCGCGCAGCTGGGCGGTGTGTAGCTGTGGCCGCGCTTGGCTATAGGGGATCGGAGTCATCGCCAGAAAAGCGTCAGTAGTCACCGTCATCGAGATTTTCCTCGTTGGGGTCTTGGCCTTCGGCCATGAGTTGGCGAAGCGTGGGTCTTTCGGTAGTCCTCAACCTGCGCCTTGGATACGTCGCGGGCATAACACAGCGGGGCGTAGCCGCCGGGCCGGCTGTAAGCGCTGCGACGCCCGCAAGAACTCCCATTGCGCGCCACGTTGTAAGGGCAGGCGCAGGGGCCTGGATAATTCGCGATCGATTCCTGGATGATGCGTTGCCGAATGGCGGCGTCTGAAAGGGAGGTCTCCTTCGCGTCAGCCGATTGGAGGCCCGCGGTGACGAGGTAGAGGGCAAGCAGGCCCACGCTGAAGGCTTGCTGTCCCCTCGCCGCTCCCAAATGCAAAGCTTGTTCTTGCGGACGCTGGGCTCAACCTTGCCGAGTGTCAACATCAAGCTTGGTTGAGCCGCGGACGTGGGGCGATGGAGGTTTTTCTCGACCCCCTTACGCTCAGGGGACAAGGTTCAAGTTCGCAAGGCGGGCCCGGGTACAGCGTTGGCTTATTGTCTGCATTTGGGCCGCGCCTCAAGGTCGGCGCCGCCGATGTCGTCCAAGGGTCGGATCCGGTCGTTCGAAGCCCATGACCGAACGACAGGTTGCTGGAGCGGGCCCAACTTCCGCTAATGGCGCAAGCAGGACGTTCGCCCATCGAAGGATTGGTCGGACCGATCCGCAGGCCGCTAAGTCTAAACTATCATCCCCTGAGACACGAATTCATCGATACAGAAATTTCAAGGCAATGGGCTTTTGAGGCGGATAAGCCGGGCTCACGATGCCTCGCTCGATTAAGAAATCGAGATGTTCTTGCACCTGGTCCGGCCCTGACAGTCCGGGCCAACCCAAGCGCTCCAAGTCTGTTGCAGCGAATATCCAGCACTCGCGGCCGGGGACTGCGATGCCTTGTGAACGGGCCCACGCCATTGCCCGGTCCTTACGGATGACCCGGGGCCCACCGCGACCGGCCCTCCAGAGATCGGTCGGCTCAAACGGCGGACATCCCGGTGGTTGCCGAAAAAGCCAACGATTGGCGACCATCTTGTCGGTGATCCCGAGGGCTTTTAGGAAGGCGACCGCCGTTACTACATCCCAGGCAAAACCGGGCAACTTGGCGAGGTTTTGCTCGGTGCCTGGTCCAATGAACGACGGCGGGTCGAAGAGTCTCGGCACTACGTGCCGGGAGGCAGGAGGTAATAGCCCATGCTTGAGAGCGGTTGGTTCACACAATGCGCCGCCCGATGGCCCTCTCCCGCTCCGTGCGTGTGCGGCAGGCGACATCCGTAAGGGCACCGGCCGGTCCTCCAATTTCCCTGTGAACTGCGCTCGGTTGAGACTGCTGGCACGATGTGGCCGCTACGCTGGCTGATTTTAAACTTCTTGGCATCTCTAGAGTTAGTGAGCTGGCGACAAAGGATGCCGACGCACTTTATGTGCAGCTATGCGGGGTAACCCGACAACGACACGATCCGTGTGTGCATGACGTTTTTACCGCCGCGATACATCAGGCAAAAACAGGCGAGGCCATAAACTGGTGGAAGTACACGCCAGCGCGGAAGGCGCGCCAAGCGGCTGGGCTATTTCCCAACGTGCTGCGTCATAATTCTTGATTTGCGATAACTTCCGTTGTGCGCGAGTTGCGGATTGGACCAACAGGGGCGACGGAGGAGGCTACGGGCTCGCCCTGGGGCTCGCTCTCGGTAAGGCTGCAGCGCTGCTACGTGGTTGAACCGACGTTCACCGTACAGGAATGAATACCACTCGCAGCGGTTGTGGGACTCGTCTATAGCCGAGGTCGTTGGGCAGGGCGGATACAGCCTTCGCGGTCATAGGGAGGCGTGTGTCGTGTGCTCAGTGCCTATTCGCGTACCCCGGGCTTTGTCCGACCACGGCCGCCAGACATGTCTCCAGTCAGCATACATTTGCGTCCTGATGGCAGGCGTGCGTGCCTGACAACGGGGGCCTGACCACACGACAAATCGAATGCCTTAGGCGGATCGCCGACGGGGAGACCTCGGCGGAAATCGCCGCGTCCCTCGGTCTGTCCAAGCGCACGGTCGACCACTACGTGCAGTTCGCGTGCGCCAAGCTTGGGGTTCGGAACCGCACCCAGGCGGTGGCGAAGGCCATCCAGCTGGAGCTGATCACGCCTAAGCCGCCCTAGGACACCGGGGCATAAGTACCAGGGCATTGGCGCCATATTGCGCCGCGACTCCATCAAAGGTTTAAATCCGACCCGTGGTTGCGTCGGCTCGCGAGAGTGAGCGGCGGTTCCGCGGCGGGGCTGGACGGGCTTTCGGAGGCGATCTCCGGAGCCAACGACGTGAACCTCGCCGTGGTGATCCTGTGACGCATGACCCTGCCCTATCGCCGTTCAGAGCCCTTCTCACCCAGAGCGCCGGAGACCTGATGGCGGCGCGCGAATGCGCCAGGTCACTGCTCGCCGGGACGCCAGGCGCCGCCGGCGGTGTCGCGGCGCAGATGATCCTGTCGGCCGCCTGTCTTCACCTGCACGCGCAGGTCGGCCCCGAACCCGGACTGGACGACGTGGGGCGCCTGCTCGCCGCCCTCCTCGCGCACGAACCTTCAGCATGGGCGGCGCTGCGGCACAGCTCGATTCAGTTCGTGCAGTATGCCGTCGAGGAGCTGATCGACAGTTGCCCGCATGTCGCCAAGCAGGCGCTGAACACAGCCCTCCTCGCCGTGACAGCAAAGCTTCCACTTTACTGCTCAGGTTGAAGGGGACTGCTCAGGTTGCTCGCAGTCGAGATGCGTAAAAACAGCGGGACGCAGTAAAATAGATAAAATACTGCTTGACGAGGAAGCGGCCCTGGCGGTTCTCTGGGCCTGCCCGCGTTTCCCGGGCGCCCCACGGCGAGGCCCACAATGAAGCGTCTGCCCCCTTCCCTCCGCTCCGCCGCCGCCCGGATCCGATCCGCGCCGCTGGTGGCCTTCGTCGCGCTCACGGTCGCGGCGCCCGCCTGGGCCGGGACCACCACGGGCGGGTCCATGCCCTGGGAAACCCCGCTGCAGACCATCGAGGCGTCGCTGTCCGGGCCGGTGGCCAAGGCGGTCGGCATCATCGCCATCGTCATCACCGGCCTGGGTTTCGCCGTGTCCGAAAGCGGCTCGGTCGTCCGCAAGGGGATGGGCATCGTCTGCGGCCTGGCCATCGCCCTCACTGCCACCACCTTCATCACCACGTTGTTCACCGCGACCTCCGGGGCGGTGTTCTGATGGCCGTCTCCCGCCTCGAGGGGTTCGAGATCGCCTTCCATGGCTCGTTGTCGGAACCGGTGACGATCGCCGGCGTACCCCGCACCATCGCCATCCTCAATGGCGTGCTGACCGCCGTGCTCGCCCTCGGCCTGCAGACGCCCTGGCTGGGCGTGCCTCTGGGGCTCGCCATTCATTCGGGCTGCTACTGGCTGAACAAGCGCGATCCCTACTTCTTCGACGCGCTGAAGCGGCACGTCCGCCAGCGGCCCTACCTGGACGCCTAGCGTGGTGTGGGCCCTGGCGATCCTCAGCTCGCCGGCCGCGCAGTTCGCGCTGTTCGCCGCCTTTTGCTGGGCGCCGGCCACGGGGTTTCCGACCTGGCCGGCCCTGAGCCGCGGCCGCCTCGGCTCGACTGTGGCGATCTCGCTCGCCGTGGGCGCCTTCGTCTTCCTCGCGGCGCGCCAGGCCGGCGTCTCCGCCGAACCGTGAGGCCGCGATGCTGTACCTCAAGGAGTATCGCCCCAAGGCCACCCGGCTTTTCGACCACCTGCCCTGGGCGGCGCTGATCGGGCCGGGGCTGATCCTGAACAAGGACGGGGGCTTTCAGAAAACCTTGGCGTTTCGGGGCCCCGACCTCGCATCCTCGACGGATGCCGGGCTGGTCGCGGCCCGGGCGCAGCTGAATAACGCGCTGCGCCGTCTCGGCTCGCGCTGGTGCGTCCACATCGAAGCGCTGCGCGCGGGATCGCAGGACTATCCGACGTCGGCCTTTCCCGAACCGGTCTCGGCGCTGATCGACGATGAGCGGCGCGGCTCCTTCGAGGCCGAGGAGCGGCACTTCGAGAGCCGCTACTTCATGACCTTCACGCACCTCCCGCCGGAGGAGGCGATCTCGACGGCGGAATCGTTGCTGTTGGAGAACGCCCCAGCCGGACGCGGCGCGGAGGGGATGTATCGCGCGGCGCTGGGCGGCTTCCTGGCTACGGTCCGCCAGATCGCCGACATCCTGGCCGCCATCATGCCGGAGGTGCGCGAGCTTACCGACGACGAGACCCTGACCTACCTCCACGGCTGCATCTCGACCAAGCGGCACTATGTCCGCACGCCCGACACCCCAGCCTATCTCGACGCCTTTCTGTGCGACGACGATTTCCAGGGCGGGCTCTTCCCGCGCCTCGGCGGCCAATACATGCGCACCATCTCGGTGCGCGCCTTCCCGACCGCCTCCTCGCCTGGACTGCTCGACCGGCTGAACGAGCTGGGCGTCGCCTACCGCTGGACGTGCCGGTTCATGCCGCTCGACAAGGAGGACGCCCGCAAGCTGGTCTCGACGGTTCGCAAGCGCTGGTTCGCCAAGCGCAAGGGCGTCATGGCCCTGATCAAGGAGGCGATCACCCGCGAGCCCTCGATGCTGGAGGACCCGGACGCAGCGGCCAAGACCCAGGACGCGGATGCGGCTCTGGCCATCCTTGGCGGCGACTATGCCTCGATCGGCTACTTCACCCCAACCGTCACCCTCATGGACGCCGATCCGGACCGGCTGGCCGACCGGGTCCGCGAGGTGGAAAGCGCCATCAACCGGGTAGGCTTCGTCTGCAAGGTCGAGGACGTCAATGCGGTGGAGGCGTGGCTGGGCTCCTTGCCGGGGCAGGCCTACGCGGACCTGCGCCGTCCGCTGGTCTCCTCCCTGAACCTTTGCGACATGATCCCGATGTCGGCGATCTGGCCGGGCCCCTCGCGCAACAGCCACCTGACAGCCGAGTGCGCCAAGCGCGGCCACGCCGGGAGCCAGCCGCCGCTGATGGTCGCCCATACCGCCGGCGCCACGCCCTTCCGGCTCGACTTGCACCAGGGCGACGTGGGCCACGCCATGGTGGTGGGCCCGACCGGCGCCGGGAAATCGGTGCTCCTCAACACCCTTGCGCTGCAATGGCTGCGGTATCCCGAGGCGCAGGTGTTCTTCTTCGACAAGGGCGCCTCCTCGCGCGCCTCGGCGCTGCTGTCTGGCGGCCAGTTCTTCGTCCTGGGCGGCGACCAGACCGACCTTGCCTTCCAGCCCCTGGCCGACCTTGAGGGACCCGAGGATCGCACCTGGGCTCAGGAGTGGGTGCAGGACCTGGTGGCGGCCGAGGGCGTGGAGCTGACGCCGGCGGTAAAGGAGGAGATCTGGAGCGGGCTTCGCAACCTCGCCGCCGGCCCCCGCGAACAACGGACCCTGACCCTGCTGGCCGCCACCATCCAGGACCAGGCGGTGAAGTCCGCTTTGCAGCCCTACACCCTCTCGGGCCCGCACGGTCACCTGCTCGACGCCCAGGACAACAGCCGTGTCGCCGCGCGCTGGCAGACCTTCGAGATGAGCGAACTGATGGCAGCCAAGGCCGCCCTGCAGCCGGTCCTGACCTACATCTTCCGCACGCTGGAGGCGCGGTTCGATGGCCGACCGACCCTGCTGGTGCTCGACGAGGCCTGGCTGTTCCTCGACCAGGGGACCTTCGCGGCGAAGATTCGCGAGTGGCTGAAGACCCTGCGCAAGTTTAACGTCGCCGTGGTTTTCGCCACCCAAAGCCTGGCCGACATCGCCCGATCGGCGATCGCCCCGGCCCTGATCGAGTCGTGTCCGACCCGCATTTTCCTACCCAACCCGGACGCCGCGACGCCCCACATTGCCGCGCTCTATGAGGGCTTCGGTCTCAACGACCAGCAGCTGCGGATCATCACCTCGGCCACGCCCAAGCGGGACTACTACTACCAGTCCGCAGCCGGGAACCGGCTGTTCGAGCTCGGGCTCGGTCCGATCGCGCTCGCCGCCGTCGGCGCTTCCTCGCCCGGCGATCACAAGCGCATCGATCTGGCGCTGGCCGGGGACGAACCGTTCGCGGCGGCCTTCTACCGGGGCCAATCGCTGCCTGAAGTCGCCGACTATCTCGCGCGCCTGCGCGTCGGGCGGGCGGCATGACCCCGATCACCCAAGGCCCTCTGACCGAGCGCGACCTGCGCCAGCTCCTGGGCCTCGCCGGTCGCCTGCCGCTGGCCTGTACCACGAGCGTGCGGCGCCGCCGCCTGCTGGTCCTGGGTCTGGCGTCGCCGGGCTTCCTCCTCGTGACGACCACACCCGTCCACCAGGTCTTCGGCCTTCTCGTCCTCGGCCTGGCGCTGTTCGCCGCGGCTCTCCTGTTCCGCGCTCGCACCGAGCCGGTGTTCGTGCGCGCCGAGGCCGCCGCCCTCTGGCCCCCCTCATCGTTCCGGGAGATCCACCATGCGTAAGGTCCTGTCCGCCGCCAGCGCCCTGCTGGCTCTCACGCTCGCGGCCACGCCGCCGCCGGCCCAGGCGCAGATGGCGGTCGTCGACGTCAAGGCGATCCTTCAGGCCGAGCAGCAGGTGTCCAACGAGCTGACCCAGATCCAGCGGCTGGAGAGCCAGCTCACCAACCAGGCGGCCATGCTGCAGAAGCTGCAGACCGACGTCACCGGCCCGATCACCCAGATCGCCAGCCAGGCGACGGGGATCCTGCAGCAGGCCCAAGGCATCGGCTATGGGGCCCAGAATATCGCCGGCCAGTACGCCAGCCTCTATCCGCAGACCATGCCGGGCGCGTCGCTGGCCACGACTCAGGCCTCGCTGGCAAGCTGGCGCAACAACAACGCCTTGGCCATCCAGCAGGCCCTGGCGATGCAGAACCTCATCGCCCAGGGCCAGCCGACCACGACCTCACAGGTCCAGGCGGCGGTCAGCGCGTCCCAAGGCGCCGCCGGTCAGACCTCAGCGATCCAGGCCACCAACCAGCTCTTGGCGACGGTCTCCGCCCAGCTGACCCAGCTGCAAAACCTGCTCATCACCCAGGCGCGCGCCGAACAGGTGCTCGCCGCCCAGGCTCAGGCCTCGCAAGCGACCGGCGCCGCCGACAGCCAGCGGTATTGGACGGTCACCGCGCCGGCCAGCCGCGTGCAGAACCCGGGGACCCTGTGATGCGCCGAATTCTCCTCATCGCCGGCCTGGTCGGTTTGGCCGCGCTGGCGGCCTGTTCGCCGGCCGCCCCGGCCCATGACAAGGCCTATTACGCCGCCCACGAGGCCGAGCGGACGAGCCAGATCGCCGCCTGCAAGAACGACCCCGGCGGCCTCGGCGCCACGCCGAACTGCGTCAACGCCCAGGCGGCCGACGCCGACGTCCACACCCAGCACTTCTACGACACGGCCAAGCCCGCCTCGCGCGTGCAGGACCCGGGCAAGCTCTAGGAGGACCTGACGATGGCGACCGCCGATCCCGCCGTCCTCGACGACTTCCTCAACAAGTTCAAAACCCAGGTCGATGCCGGGTTCGGCCTGATCTCCGGCGACGTCACCGGCGTCCTGGCCACCCTGGTGGTGATCTCCGTCGTGGCCACGGCCATGCTCTGGGCCATCGACGAGAACCAGAACGTCATGGCGTCCCTGGTGCGCAAGGTGCTGCTAGTCGGCTTCTTTGCCTGGCTAGTGACCCAGTGGCAGAGTCTGTCGGCCACCGTGGTCAACGGCTTCGCCGCCCTGGGGCTGAAGGCCGGCGGCGGCGGGATGTCGGTCTCCACCTTCACGACCGAGCCCAGCCAGATCGTCATGGCCGGCATCAAGGTGATCGCCGCCCTCTTCCAGTATGTCCAGAAGATCGCGCCCGGGCCGGTCGAGTTCTTCGCCCACATCGACACGGTGCTGATGACCCTGGTGGCGGCGATCGGCATCCTGATCGCCTTTGTGATCCTGGCCGTCGAGATCGTGGTCACGATCATCGAGTTTCACATCGTCACCCTCGTGGCCTTCGTGACCGTGCCGTTCGGCGTGCTCACCCAGACCTCGTTCATGAGCGAGAAGGCCATCGGCTACGTGGTGTCGGTGGGCGTGAAGCTGATGGCCTTGGCCATCGTAGTCTCGCTCGGCACAACCATCTTCAACAACTACACCGTCTCCACAGACCCCGGCATCGGCGAGGACGTCGGGCTGCTGCTGGCGGCTGTCCTGATGGTCATGCTAGCCCTGAAGGTCCCGGCCATCGCCGGCGCCCTGATCTCGGGTGGGCCGCAGCTGAACGCCGGCGGCGCGGTGATGGGCGCGGCGGGCGTCGCGGCCGGCGTCGCCGGCGGGGCCCTCGCGGCCCGCGCCCTTGGCGGCGCCGTCGCTGGCGGCTGGGCGGCCGGCGGCCAGATCGCCTCGGCACGCAGCGCCGCAGGCGCCATCCCCAGCGGCGGTGGCGGCGGCGCCCCCTCTGGCGGTGGGACCGGCGGCGGCGGCTCCCCGAGTGGCGGCGGTCCGGGCCCCGGCGATTACGCCAGCGCGCCGGTCTCCTCGGCCGCGCGCACCGTTCGCATGGTTGCTGACCGCATGTTCGGCGGCGGCGCGGCGGACGATGAACCGCCGCCGTCCCCGCCTCCAGCCGAGACCGTGGCCCGCGCCGAGTCCCGGGGACCCGGGCTCGCCGACGTGGCCCGCGGGGCGGCGGCGTCCACCCTGCAGGACGATGGCGGCGGCCCGGGCATGTCGGCCACGCCGCGCCGTGACGATTCGGACGAACCGCGAGGCTGATGATGAGCACTTTCCAGCGCGCTACCGACCGCTATGGCGAGTCTACACCGCCCGGCAGCCCGTTCATGCGGGCGGCCCAGGAATGGGACCGGCGCATCGGCGAGCCCGTGGTCCAGGCGCGCAACTGGCGGATGGCGGCGTTCGCCAGCTTCGCGGTCGCGGCGCTGGCGGTTGGCGGCTTGATCTATCAGGGCGCCACCAAGCAGGTGGCAACCTACATCGTGCCCATCGATCGCTACGGCCAGCCGGGGCGGATCGAGCTGGCGGGGCGCGCCTACACGCCGACGACGGCGGAGATCGGCTACTTCCTGGCCGACTGGGTAACCAAGACTCGCTCCAAGTCGATCGACCCGATCGTCATCCGGGATAACTGGACCTCGGCCTATCACTTCGTCGTCGGCCAGGGGATCGGGCAGCTCAACGAGTACGCCAAGGAACACGACCCGTTCGCCAACGCCGGCCAGCAGGCGGTGACGGTGCAGGTGGTGTCGGTGCTGCAGCGCAGCCCGTCGACCTACCAGGTGCAGTGGCGCGAGGCGACCTACGACCAGGGGGTGGCGACCACGACCGCCAACTGGACCGGCCTCTTCACCATCAAGATCCAGCCGCCGACGACCGAGGCGGAAGTCCGGGCCAATCCGCTTGGCATCGACATCACCGCTTTCCAGTGGAGCCGAGACCTATGAGCTTCAAACTCCGCCCTTCGCTCGGCGGCTGGTCGGCCGCGATGCTGGCCATCAGCGCCCTCACCGCCTCGGCCCAGCCGGCGGCCGGGCCCGGGGTCGCAGGCCTCCCGCCCCCGCCCGCCTCGGCGCCGCCCGGCGCGGTCGCCCCGGCGCCGCTCGCTCCTATGCCGGTGCGCAAACCCCGTCATTTGCGGCCGCTGCCCGGAGAGGCGGCTATCAGGACCGCCAATGCGGAGGCGCGCAGCTACCCGAAGCCGGACGCTTACATCAACTCGACGGCTTATTTCGATTTCGAGGCAGGCAAGCTCTACGAGATCCAGACCTCCCCCAATTTCCTGACCACGATCATGCTGCGCCGGGGCGAGAAGCTCCTGACCAAGGCCGCCGGCGACACGGTGCGCTGGGTGCTCGGCGAAACCGTCGAGGGCACGGGCCCCAACCAGCAGGCGGTCGTGTTGCTGCGGCCCATGCGTGGCGGTCTGCGCACCAACTTCGTCCTGACCACGGACCAACGCACCTATCTGATCGAGGCCTCCAGCCGCGAGGGCGGCGCCTACACCTCTTCGGTCAGTTGGAATTATCCGCAGGAGCAGATGCAGGAGCTGGCCGCCGCCCAGGCCGCCAAGGCGGCGCAGGACGCGGCTGTTGTGGCGACGCCGGCGCTGGCGATCGACCAGCTGCACTTCGGCTATGACGTGCGCTCGGTGAAGGGCAAGTCGCCGCGCTGGCAGCCGCTGCGCGTCTTCGACGACGGCACGCGAACCTACATCCAGTTCCCGGTGAACATGGCGGCGACTGACGCGCCGCCCCTGTTCCTGATTGGCCCCAAGGACAGCGCTGAGCTGGTCAACTACCGCTACATCAACGGCTACTACGTGGTGGACCGGCTGATGGACGTGGCGGAGCTGCGGATCGGTGAGAAGCCGCAGGTGATCGTCCGTATCACGCGCACCCAGGGGGGTTAGGCCATGTCCTTCCTCCCGCCCGACCCGCCCCTGGAAACCGCCGCGCGCGCGCCCAAGGCGCCCGCCGAGAGCGTGCTGGCCGCCCCGCGTGTGCCGGTGACGCGCTGGAACCGGCGCTACCTCGCCGCCGGCGGCGTCATCCTGGCGACGCTCGTCGCCGTGGCCTTCTGGATTGGCTTCAGCCCGCACCCAATCAAGAGGGCCGACGCCAAGCCCAATGACGACAGTCCGGTCAGCACGCCGGCCTTCCCCGACAAATATGCCCGTGGCTACGGCGACCCGGCGGTGCAGGCGATCACTGCGCCAGCCCCCTCGGGACCGGGCCTGCCGCCGCCGGGCGCCGGCGCCGCCGCTCCCGCGCAGCCGGGTCAGGCCCAGCCTGTCGATCCCGTCGTCCAGCGGGCGAGGGAGCAGGCCGAGGCGGCGCGAGCCGGTTCCCCCTTCTTCAATGGCGCAGGCCAGGGCGCGCCGCCGGCCCCAGCCACCTTGCCCGTCGCCTTCGCGCCTGGCGCGGCGCCGGCGGGCCAGACCGCGAGCGAGGCGGCCGCGCCCGACGTTCAGCCGGCCAACGGTCAGGGCGGCAAGCGCCAGTTCGCGGCTAACGCCAAGGCCGACGACTATCTGCAGAGCCCGCTTCGCGAGCCCGTCAGCCCCTGGGAAGTCAAGGCCGGCACGGTGATCCCGGCGGCCCTTCTGACCGCGATCAACTCCGACCTGCCGGGTGAGATCATCGCCCAGGTAACCGAGCCCGTGTACGACCACGTCACCGGCCGCACGGTGCTGATCCCGCAGGGCTCCCGGCTGATCGGCCAGTACGACAGTCAGATCGCCTACGGCCAGGAGCGGGCGTTGATCGCCTGGAACCGGATCGTCATGCCCAACGGGCGGTCGATCAACATCGGCTCCATGGAGGGCGCCGACCTGACGGGGGCTTCGGGCCTGCACGATCAGGTCGATGGCCACTTCTGGCAGTTGGCGCGCGGCATGATGCTATCAACGGTGTTCTCCGTGGGCGCCGCCTCGGCCCAGGACGCTTCGGCCCGCTCCTCGGGAAGCTTGGTGTTGAACAGCGCCGGCACCGGCGTGGCCAACTCGGCCGAGCAGGTGGGCAGCCAGATCACCTCCCGCGATCTGAACCGCCAGCCGACGATCAAGGTCCGTGCCGGCTGGCCGCTCCGCGTGCTGGTCAACAAGGACATGATCCTCGCCCCCTACCCGTGAGGCCGTCGTGTGCGCCGCCGCCAGCACCAAGTTGGGCCTGGTCGTGCCCGAGCCGCTCCATGCCCGCATGGTGGACGCCAGCCGTGGCAAGCCGCCGGGCGCCCTGCAGGACGACTACGCCGCTGCCTTCACCGCCCTGCTCGACGCCCTCGACGCCGGCGTCGAGGTGGTGTTCGTCGCCGTCCGCGGGCCCAAGCGCCGGGTGACCGTGCGCCTGACCGAGGGGCTGAGCCATCGCATCCGCGTCGCCCTGGCGCGGCGGAATCTGAAGATCACCGACTTCGCCTGCGCCGCTGTCGAACGCCACCACCCCCAAGCCTAGGAGCCCGCCATGGCCAAAGCCCCCGCCCCTCTCGCCCTCGGCAAGATCGACCTCGAGGAGAAGGTCCAAGAGGTGAAGCTCAAGCTAAAGGGCCAAGGCGCCGTCGACTTGGTCGACTATCAGCGCGCGTACCAGGCGCTGAACGGCGAGGCCATCGAGCTGGAGCCTCTCGTCGCCTCCATCCTCGCGGCCTTCATCGCCGGCGACAAAGGCTTCGCCGCCTGGCGCAAGGCGAACCCTCCCCCGAAGCCGGGCGCCAAGTGAGTCGCGCCGTCGTCGGCGTCGGCCGGCCGTTCAGTGTCGCCAAGGTGTCGGCGCGCGGCGTTTTAGTACAGCGAATCGCTTCGACCTGATTCGATTGTGGCCGACTCCGATTCTAGTGTTCGGACAAGGTCAACAATACCGCCCTCTGGCGGTAAAACCGGGGGATTCCTGCCTCCGCGAGCGTTGGGCGCTCCCCAGACTCATCCCAGGCTCCACCGTGCCGAACCGTATGCGGACGACGCCGCGTGCCTCGGCGACTGGAGCACTGATCGATGACCTAACGACGAGCCCCTGAAACGGCGAAAGCCCCCCGTTGGCGCGGAGGGCTCTCGGATATCGCAGTGCCGTTGTGGAAGGCGGCGAAATAACTGGTCCAGGCTATGGCTCTTCGAAAGAGGGGTCAAGGACCAGACGGGGATCTTTTGTCTCCGATTTCGGCGGTGTCGACCCCGTCCCAAGAGCTCGTCCCAATGAAGGGACCAACATGCAGACCGCCGAATCTGAGGATTGGCGGCCCGGCTTCGCTAAGCGCGCGGACAACTTCGAGGAGGTCTGCGCGCAGGCGGAGGGCTGGCGCTGGAGCCCAGGCGAGACCGTCGCCCGGGTCGCTGGCGCTGTGCTGAAGGGCACGCCCACCCTGACCATCCCGCAGCGCATGACGCTGCTGATCTATGTCGAGCACCTGAACCAGGAGCGCTTGGAGCAGGACATCGCCTGCGTCTGGCCGTCGACGGCCCTAGTGGCCGAATATCTAGGCTGCAGCCAGAGCCAGGCCCGGGCCAACCGGCGCGCCCTGGAGGCCGCCGGCTTCCTGGTGCGCGACTACACCAAGGCCAATCGGCCTGCTGGTGTGGAGGCCTACGACCTGCGTCCGCTGATGGCGCGGCTCGCTGAGCTGGAAGGCGTCGACGTCGCGATCCGCGGGGCGATGGAGGCCCGCAGGGCCGCCTATTCCGACAACGTCGTCTTCGCGACGAGATATAGCGCCCGGGCGCCGGAATCCCGGCGCCTAGAACAGTCCCATGAGAACTTCAGTTCTTCTGTACGAGAGAAGGCCACGGCTTCGCCGCGACATAGTTCGCCTTCTCGGCCCGCTCCGCGGTCCGGGAACGGCCAAGGTAGCGACGACTCGGGCGAACGCCCTCGCCGCGGACAGGGCCGCGCCCTTGGCTCTCCAGGGGGAGCCAGCGGGTTCGGCGGCGCGTCCCTGGCGCCCTCGGTGTACGCGGAAATGGTCCGCAAGGAGCTTCAGTCGGCCGCCGAGGTATGTCCGAGGCTGGCTCCGCTGGTCACCCCTGCCTTGCTGGCCGATCCGCTCGGCGCCGCGCCTGAGGTCTGCGCCCAGGTGGCGGCCGCCGCGCAGAAGTTCCTGCCCAACCCGGAGCGCAACAACGACAAGACCGCGCTCTGGGGCTGGCGCAAGCACGGAATCCGCGTGCTGGTGATGCTGGCCATCGCCCTGGAAGATCCCGAGGTGAAGAGCCCGTGCGGCTACTTCGGCAGCCTGACCGGCCAGGATCGGGGGGCCGCCGACCTGCGCCTGAACCTGGCGCGGATTCTCAAGGGCAAGGGCCTGGTCGCGCCGCCGGCGCCGGAGGCCGGCCCGCCTGCCGTTGCGATGCCAGACCCGGAACCCGAACTGATGTTCCAGCCGGGAATCGAGGACCCGCCCTGGCCCGAGATCGCCGCCCATCTGCGGGCGATCGTCCGCGAGGGCGCCTGGGGGAGCTGGTTCGGCCGCATCGGCTTCCATGGGATCGTCGACGGGGTGATGACCATCTCGACGCCGACCGGGATCGCCGCCGACCGGATCAAACGCGAGTACAAGGCCGCGATCCTGCAGGCCGCCGAGTTGGCGGAGGTGTTCGTCGACACCGTGGTGGTGATGGTGAGGAAGCGGTGATCCGACCCGCTTCGCTCGTCAAGCCGGGGACAGCGCGATGATGGGCCTGAGGCCAGCGCTGCCGTCTGCCACGTCGTCGCGGATCCGCTCCCTCACGGCGCGGTGCATGAAGCGGAGGGCCAGGGCGGTGTTGTTCGCCAGGGCGTCGTCCATCTCGGCCTGGCGCATGACCATCAAACTGTGGGTCGCATATGGCTTCGCCAGCCGTGTGACGAACCGGCGGATGCGGGCGTCATGGGCTTCGGGCAAACCGAGGAATGCCGCTATGGCGAACGCCCGCGCAATGTCGTGGCCGAGCACTGTGCGGCAGTCGTCGTCGGCGGCGCCGCGGCTCAGGAGCCAAGCCTTGAGGGTCAGTTCGACGCCGACGCAAAGGGTATGCACATCGGCCTCGGTGGCGGCCCCGGGATTGGCCGGACCGCTGAGAAAGCCCTCAGCGGTCTCCAGATGGTGCATCGCAAGATCGAGGCCGGTGTCGAGCGGGATCGACGGCTGTCGCTTTGCGAACCACGCCGCCAGGTCGGAGAGCGCTTCGGCCGCGGTCGGGAATGGCCCCTTCGGGCCGCGGCGGCTGTCATGCCAAAACCAGCCGGGTCGGCCGCCGAAGGCGTCTTCAGTCTCTGAGGTGGTCTGGATAATTTCGACGTCGAGATCATCGAGTTGGACGTGCATCGTCGCCTCCTGAGGTGCAGGAGACCGCCGTCCGACTCTATATTCAAACTATATTCGTCTATATTTTCAGCGGGGTACGGCGTCAGGCGTCCGTGGAGAGGACGATGGCCCCCCGGTAGCCCATGTCCTGTCGGACGGTCCGAATGGCCAGGGCGACGTCCTTGTATGTGCGCGGCAAATCGCTGTCGAACTTGTTGACCAGGTACTCACCCTTCTCGCCGGAGAGCCGTACACGGATCGTCCAGATGCCGTCGGCGCCTTCGATCAGGCGCGCTTCGGTGATCGCTCCGCCACGCGCTAGGAAGCCATTGAGGGCGCGCAGGCGCATGGCCTGTTCGCCGTCGGCGCGGCGAACCCAGGCTTCGTCCGGTCCGGACGCGATCGTGTCGTTGGATTCTGGTCCCGCCAAGGGTGGCTGATCTCCCTTCCCCAGCGCAGAGCTAAACTGAATCCCCGGAAATGTCCTGACCTTAGGACATGAATGCCGAGTCTTGAGGGGACCCTTTTGAGTAGTTTGGGGGGGAGCGCCCTCCCCCTGTGCCGAAGCCACTCAGCGTCTTCGGCAACCCCCACCTGCGGGGACACCCCGCAACGCCCCGTTTGGAGGTGCGTAGCGCAGTATTTATGATAAAATACTGCGTCCCGAGCTGGCGGAGGGGGAGAAAGGGACAGGACGACCGGACTTGTTCGGAGGTTTGTCATGTCCCTGCACGCCATCGTCCAGACGTTGGGCGGCGAGCTCTATGACCGGGGCCGGCGCGCCAACATCCCAGCGCCGGGCCACAGCCGCCACGACCGATCTGTTTCGCTGCTGCTCGAGGGCGACCGCGTCGTGGTCCACACCTTCGGCGGCGGCGACTGGCGCGAGGTCCTCGATCACCTGCGCGAGCAGGGCCTGATCGACGCCGCGAATGCGCCCCTGTCGGTGGCGGCGGCCGAGGCGCGGATCGGCCCCGCGCCGGCGACGCGCCTGGAGCGGCGCGATGCGGCGCTGTGGCTCTGGGAGTCTGGCCGGGCCATCGCCGGGACCCCGTCGGAGCGCTACTGCCGCGCGCGGGGCCTGGTCGGCGCCCTGCCCGGCGGCGAAGCCCTGCGCCACAACGCCGAGACGCCGGTCTCCGCCTACAGGCGGGGCGGTTACGCGCGCCCGGCGCTGCTGGCGGCCATCCTGACGCGTGACGGTGTGCTGACGGCGGTGGAGGTGACCTACCTCACCGCCCAGGGCGCCCGGGCCACGGACCTGCGGCTCGGGCGCAAGACCATCGGTCCCGCGCCCGGCGGCTGCGCCATCCGCCTCGATCCCGCCGGCGCGGACCTGCTGGTCGGCGAGGGCGTGTTCACGACCCGCTCGGCCAGCGAATGGTTCGGCCTGCCGGGCTGGGCCCTGGGCTCGACCCGCAATCTGCGGGTCTGGCGCCCGCCGGAGGGCGTGCGCTCGGTGCTGATCGCCGCCGACCGCGGCCGCGACGGGGAGGCCTCGGCCGAGCAGCTGCGGGCCGGCCTGGTCCATGACGGTGTCACGGCGACCGTCGCCCTGCCGCCGTCGCCCTACGAGGACTGGAACGAGTGGTCCGTGGCGGTCGGGCCCGGCCGGGGTGGGGAGAAGAGAGGAAGGGATGGGTCGGGCGCGCCCAGGGGCAGGATGGCCCTCGCCCAGGCGCAGGAGCCTGACCCTGATGACCGACACCGTCACCCCCCACACCGCTGAGACCGACGCCGCCGTCGCCCTTGCGGTCCCCATGGCCCGCATCCAGGTTCGCCTCGGCGACCTCGGCCTGGCCAAGGAGAACCTCCGCTTCGCCGAGCCGGCCGACGACGCCGTGCCGCAACTTGCCGACACCATCCTCGCCGCCGGCGTGGTGATCCCGCCGATCGTCCGCGCCGGGCGCAAGGGCGAGGAGGCCTTCATGGCGCTGGACGGCCGCCGCCGGCGTCTGGCGCTCCTGCTCCTGAAAGAGCGCGGCGCCGTCGACGACGACTATGTCGTGGAGTGCCAGCTGGCCGAAACCAAGGCCCAGCAGGCGGCCGCCATCGTCCTGCCGAACACCGAGCATGCCCCGGTCCACATCGCCGATGTGATCGTGGCCATCGGCCGGCTGCGCAAGGCCAAGATGGACACCAGCTCGATCTCCAAGGCGCTCGGCTACAGCGAGCTGGAAATCAAGCGGCTGGACGCCCTGTCGGGCGTCCACGCCACTGTGTTGAAGGCGCTGCGCCAGGGCAAGCTGACCCTGAAGCAGGCCCGCCTGTTCGCGCGCATCGACGACAAGAAGCGCCAGGCCGAGATCGCCGAGACAGCGCTGGCCGGCTACTTCCAGGACTACCAGCTGCGCACCGTGGTCGAGCGCGGCCGCCTGACGATCGAGGATCCGCGGTTC
>Ga0335069_10002071_pt1 | contig 31330 bp, 28 predicted proteins | sample Lox_Sample_11_FD_206714 | JGI IMG/M metagenome (GOLD analysis project Ga0335069, IMG submission 206714) | Soil microbial communities from Loxahatchee National Wildlife Refuge, Florida, United States - Lox_Sample_1.1 | ecosystem: Environmental > Terrestrial > Soil > Wetlands | place: USA...
CCAGCACCTTACGGTCGGCCGCGCTCACCACAAACTCCGCCATGCCAACCAGTATGACACCACCCGTTAGTTACTTCAACTTAAGAGACATGACACTAGCGGCAGATTAAAGGAGTAAAAAGCAATGAGGAATCGAGTCTCGCCGCTGATTCTACTCTTGGGTATCGCCCTTTCAGTCGCGCTTCACGCGATGAATGCAGCGGCGGAACCTAATTACTTTGAGGAATATCTAGTCTCGAGCGCGGCCGTCTATACTCCGCTGAAAATGGATCCGAACCTGGTGGGTGCATGGGGCTTGGTCGCGTCCAGGAAGAATTCATGGTGGGTGTCGGCAGAGAACACCAGTGAAATTACGAACTACTCATCCGATGGAACGATCAACTCCTCGGTGGTGGACATCCCTTGCGTCACCGATTTCACGACCGCGGCGACGACCCCGGTATGTCCATACCCGGCAGCCGGGGGCCTCAACGAACCGAACAATCCGGACATCGCGACGGCGTGGGGAGGGGCGGACGCGGCCTGCAGCGGGCCCAAAACACCGGCTTCGTGCTGTACCGGCGCCGCGACCGGGACCTGTGATAGCGCTTTTGGCGGAGGGCCTACAGGAATCGTTGTGAATCCCTTCAGAAAGGCGTTCGAGGTCGGCATTTCATTTTATCAACCCATGATGGGCTAATCGCTGCGTGGAACTCCGCTGACAAAACCCAAGCTGTCGTCGAGGCCAATCGATTCCTCGACGGAGCTTCCTATCAGGGGCTCGCAATCGCAGGGTCGAAGAATGGCCCGCATCTGTACGCCACTAACAAATCCGGCGCTGCCGACGCGGGGATTGATGTTTTCGACAAAAATTTCAAGTTGGTGGCCTCTTTCACCGCCGATTCGAATCTGCCGAGTCCTTCCGGAGCGGAAGGGCCTTTTGTTTCATATGGCATCCGGGCCGTCGGTAACAACCTCTACATCACGTACTTCGCACCGCATGCTCCTCTATCCCCGACGGGCACAGGCGCGGGCATCCTTGACGTATGTAACCTAAACACCAGCAGCACGGCTCCGATCTGCAAGAGACTGGCGGCCAGCAATCTGGACGGAAGTGAGACGGCACCGACCCTCAACTCGGCGTATGGATTGGCGGTCGCACCGAAACATTTCGGCGAGCTCAGTGGCGCTCTGCTGGTGGGCAACCTGAATGACGGTATGATTCATGGCTTCGATCGCAAGACCGGCGCGCTGATAGGGACGTTGAATCTAAGCTCCGCGATAACCGGCCTCCGGTCATTGCAATTCGGTCGAGGCTCCATGGCGAATTTACTTTTCTTCACAGCGGGACCTTCGCCCTAGGGCGCTACCGACCTGGTACAGCAAAACGGCGCCGGGCTCTTCGGCGTTTTGTATCTCGGCTGGGACTACTAGGAAGCGGAGCTTCAAGGCGCGGTCCGACTTCAGATCCAGACGGATTTGATGGGCGAATTGAAGGCTAACGCAAAGCGAAATGCCAACGGGGGAGGCGGAGGTGGGCGTTCCCCTTATCTCCTCACCCGCTAACTCCCGATTCGCTACCTCGCCGCTCCACCGGTAACCTCGTGTGCCCTGCCAAATGTCTCAAACGCGGGCGAAGCTTTGACATCGGCGCGACCCTGCGCGACACGCTTGCCAACGCAGCCAGGCAGATCCGGCGAGAGCTCGACGCCATCGAGCGACGAGCCGTCTACGAGTCTGTCGAGACCTTAGCCGATGGTTATGATCACCTGACCGGCGTCTCGCCTCAGGCCAATCTGTGACGGTCCCGGAGCGAGATTTTCTTGCCGTTTGGCCATGGGCGAAAGCGAACGGTTTTGTGTACGCAAATGGGAGAGGGAAGGGTGGTTCGTTCGTAGAGCAAGATAAAGGAACCTGCGGCACTGTGCGGCATTTCGGGCAGATTCCTCAACGAACTCAAGACCTTTTCTCTCTCGGTCGTGGGCATGCCTAGTAAGCCGTACCGTACGGCAAAAACGATGCGCAAAAGGGTGAGCGGAAATGCTAGATCCGAGCGTTTGGGAGGGTAATTTGTCGGTCAAATTCGGGTGCGATTGATCGCCCGAGATTGGCAGGTGAAGGCATCTTATGAACTGGGGTTTGGGAACGATTTATTCGAGCAGTTTTCGTCGCCAAACTGGCTAACCGTTGAACTGGCGAAGTCCATTCAGGAGGAAGTGTTGCCAAGGCGTTGCCCCAATTCCCGACCGCTCTACCGCAACTGTTTCCCGCTCTTCGCACAATACCAGCGGGCGATACTCTCGATGGCGTAGTACGAACTCAGCGAGGCCGCGGAGGTCGCTGCTGCCGACTGTTCCGGTCTTCACCTCAATCGCCCACTTGCCCCACGAACCTTCGAGAACCGCATCGACTTCGAGTGGCTCCTCGCGCCAATAGCTCACTTGCTGCCGTGCATTCCACGCATGCGCGATACAAGCGTTTTCAACCCGGGCGCCAGAGCACGCCGGCTCGCGCTCCCGATCGGGAATACCCCTTGGATCAATCACCGCGAGAAATGCAGCCAATCGGTTATCAGATGGGCTTCGTCGTGCAACACAATGGCCCGGCCTTGAATACGCGCTATCTCCTGGGCGCTGATCCAATGTCATTCCCAAAAGCCAGGTAATGCCGCTTCGGGCCCATCTGCCGCGACGTAGAGCGCCTTCCTTCTGAACCGATAAAGCAGTACAAGAAGCAAGGTCGTCTTGCCCACCTGCTGGGGTCCTGCAAGGAGCTGAATCGGCGATGGGGCGGGTTCGGTCAATCGGCTGGAAAGCAGGTCGAGACATTGCTCAAAACCAACCCCATTATCCTACTTAATCATACTCGAATAATTATTCGAGTATGACAACGCGAGTCGCGTATATCCGATCACGGCGTGGGCCGAGCATTGCCTTGCCGCTTCTTCATGCAGGTGAGATTTGACGGATGACGGGTGCCAATGATACACACCACTCGTCAGCCACCTGCGTTACCGATGGCGGTAAGTGAAAGCTTACCGTAGGGCGCCCCGGGACTCCGCATCGAGTTAATTCGGGAACCTTTGAAGGAAGAGGTGGCTGATTATCGAGACCTACACCAACAATTGGGCTGGATCGTTCGGAGTCCTCATCGGGTCAGTGCTGACGCTGGCATCGCTGGCGACTGGAGCGTTGGCTGCTCAACGCGCGACCGCACCGTACTTCGTAACGGTGGAGGTGGACGACAGCCTCGGGCGACCGTTGCCTAAGGCTCACGTCACATTGCGGAACGCCTCAGGCGCGGTGATAGGCGGATGTGAGACGAACAGCGCCGGTCGCTGCAATCTCTCTGCAGTGGCCCTTAAGGGATCATCACTAACGGCAGAAAGGGGCGGGTTCCGACCTTCAATCGTTGCTTTGTCGGAGGTTCGAAAGGAGCTCGCCACGAAGATAGTCCTCGAGTCCGAGCAGCCTCTGACCATGGCGGTCAGAGCGGCACGGCTCAAAGCCCAGAACGATCTCTCCCGGACCGGTGTCAGCAAGTACACCATGACCGATACCGACATCACGAATCTGGCCACAGGTAAGTACACACCACTTAATCAAGTGATGTTGCAGATGCCCGGAGTCACGCTCGATCAGAACCAGGAAATTCATATTCGTGGCGAACACATGGGTATCCAGTATCAGATGAACGGCATTTTGCTGCCGCTGGATATCAATACCGATCCAACTTTCACACAGTTGCTCAACTCGTTTTTCGTAAGGAGCGTGAGCTTACTCGATGGTATCTTGCCGGCCAGGTATGGCTATCGCACCGCCGGAGTTATCGATATCGTGACCAAGAACGGCTGCGAACAACAGGGCGGCGAGTTCTCACTCCTCGGTGGGCAACGCAGTACGGTGCAGCCGAGCTTCGAGCTTGGGGGATGTAAGGGCAATCTTAGTTACTTTCTGACGGGGCTCTACCTTCACAACAACATTGGCTTCAGCTCAGCCACCTCTGGCCACGAACCAATCCATGACGTAATGAATCAAGGGCAAGGCTTCGGCAATTTCACGTATCAACTCGGACCGGCTGCACGCATCAGCCTGATGACCGGATTCACGGTCGATGACAGTGAGTTTCCCAACCGCCCGGACATGCCGGCGCTCTATCAGCTGGAGGGCGTGAACCCAGAGAGTTATCCATCGACGGCCATCAATTCAAGCCTGGAGCAACAGGACTATTTCACGGTATTGGCGCTGAATGCGGCCCCGGCAGCCAATCTCGATTTTCAGCTTGCCTACTCGGTCCATTACAACAGCCAGCAGTTCAGGCCGGATCCCATTGGCGACCTGATCTATCAAGGAGTTTCATCGAGCGTTTTCAACAGCACTTTCTCGAATTCGATGCAGGGTGACCTTTCGTATCAGCCGGTTGCGTCTCACTCCTTGCGTTCCGGCTTTTATGTGGGCGAGTACGGAGTGGAGATCGATGACAGCTCGATGGTTTTCCCAGTTAATGCTCAAGGCGAGCAACTGCAGAAGACTCCGATAACGGTCGGTTCCAACCTCAACCGTATTGTGGTGCTAGGGGGCGTCTATGCTGAGGATACCTGGCACCTTACAGACAAGCTCGGCCTTAATTTCGGCGCACGGTGGGATATCCTGAGCGGTTTCTCGAACGGTGATCAACTGAGTCCGACGATCAATCTCTTTTACCAATGGCGTCCAGCCACCGCAGTGCACGCAGGTTTCGCCAATTACTTCCAGACACCGAACTTTCAGGCCACCTCGCCGGCGCTCTTCAATGAGTTCAAGGGTACGAGCGGTGCGGTGGGCGTAGGCGGGAATCCGTTTCCGGTACCGGAGCGGGACTGGTACTGGGATGCGGGCTTTGTCCAGCGACTGGGCCCGTCGCTTAAGTTGGAACAAGACAACTACTTCCGCCTGGATCGGAACTACCTCGACGAAGGCCAGTTCGGCTACGTGCCGATTGAAGCACCGTTGAATTATTCGCGCGGCTACGGCTGGGGCACGGAAAATTCGATTTCCTACAATACCGATAGTGTCTCGGCGCGAATTAACTTCACCGTCGCACGCGAGCGAGATGTCGGGGTAGATACCGGCCAGTTCAATTTTGACCCGAGCGAACTGGCCTACATCGATACCCACCATATCATCCTCGACCATACGGCGCTGTTCACGGTCTCGGGCGGTGCAGCCTATCGATGGCGAGATTGGTTGTTTGCGATCGACAATCTCTTTAATACAGGGCTACGCGGTGGCTTCGCCAATACTGAAGGACTGCCGAATGTCTGGCAGGTCAACCTCAGCGCAGCTAGGGAGTTCACGATTCCGCGACTCGGGAAGGTCACTGACCGCGTAATACTGATAGACATATTCGACCGAACAAATTTGATCCGACCGCCCGACGGGATTGGCGTCTTTCAGTCAGCTTACGGGCCTCGGATCGCAGTCTATAATGCTCTAACGATCCCACTGCCTCATTAGTTCGCCTCATGAGAGGGAAGGGGCGCTAGTGCGGCCAACGAGCAGACTCCGATTCGCAGCAGGTGCGGCGTTTTGTCGCACAGCTCCTTTGAGACCGCTCCGCGTCTATAAGCTATGGTCGTGCCAATGAAAACAAGCAGGGGCGAGATTCATCCATGGGGCGCTTGCGACTAATCTTGTTCATTGCGCTCGCCCTGGTGCTTGCCTTTGTTATACGCAGGTATTGGTTTCGAGGGCCTGACAATCGATTTGTCGTCAGAGCGATAGCCCATGAATGGTGGTGGGATTTTCAGTATCCGAGCTTGGGGATCGCTCACAGTAGTGAGCTTCATCTACCCGCCGGAACACCCATTCACTTTGACTTGAACTCGGCTGACGCGCTTCACAGCTTTTGGTTTCCGGCCTTGAAGCATCCGATCAAGCTATCGCCGGATTTAAGACGTACACTTGAGCTCGCGCCCCAGCGTTTGGGCAACTCCTCGGGCAGCTGCGATCCAAGTTGCGGTTGCAGCGGAGTCTGTATGAGGTTTCAGGTCGTCGTCGACGATGTCTCACATTTTGCTGCGTGGACGTCGCGGGCACGAAAGGAACAATTTGCTGTGCGGCAGCATCTGCACGCGCCACCGCCATGTGTGGGCGGCGAAGAGCGTCGCAGCAAACCGGCAAACAGCCACAAGAGCGTCGAAGAATTGCTTGGAAACGGTTGACTTCCGAAATCGCCCCTCCTTGCCCGTATTGACTCTCGATAGTGCATCGTTTTAATCGAGAGTTAGCGAGGTGAAGGCTCATGGAACGGCGCGAATTTCTTATCGGTTTTGGTGCAGCGGCTGCGCTAGCTTCGACCGCGCAGGCGTTTGCCGACGAGAAAGCTTCGGGCGGAACTTCTGAGATCCATCCGGCCATGTACGCCGGTTTGCAAGGCGCTGCTGCTCAATGCGCGACTGCAGGCGAAGATTGTTTGCGGCATTGCTTCGGAATGCTTTCCATGAACGATACCAGCATGGCCGGATGCATGAAGGCTACTTACGACATGGTCGCGGCCTGCAACGCTCTGGCGACTCTCGCTGCGGCGAATTCCCCCCACGTTCCGGCCTTGGCTAAGACGGTGGCTTCGATTTGCGCCGATTGCAAAAAGCAGTGCGAAAAGTTTCCGAACATAGCGGCATGCAAAGCTTGCGCTGAAGCGTGTGCGCGAACGATTAGCGAATGTGAGAAATTGTCGGCGTGACGGTTCTTCAGAGTTCGGCGTCACGGAGAAAAGGCTGAGCATCAGCAAGCCGGAAGACGAATTCACTTCCCAGTTGCGACGTCGAGCTAATCTCGAGGGACCCGCCCAAACGTTCGGCTAGCGTTCGAACCAGAAATAGGCCGAGGCCCATGCCGCGGCCCGGGGCCTTCGTGGTAAAGAACGGTTCCCCTAGATGGGGGATATCTTCAGGTCGGATGCCTTTGCCACTATCTCGTACCCGAAACGAAAGACCCGTGTCGTTTGCCTCAATCGTCAGGCGCACCGGTCCTTCTGAACCTTCGGCCTCGCAAGCGTTCTTGATTAACGTTGCGAGGGCCTGAATTACTGATTCCTTCGGAATGAACAGTTCGATATTACCAACCTGGTTGTTCACGATCAGGCGCTCTTTTTGGTCGCTCTGAAGCGTGCGCGACAGCGCGTGTAACAGCTCGCTTAGTCTAATTGGAAGTGGTGTTTCACCGATGCCGTCGGTGGAGGACCGATTCAATTTACTCAAGATCTGCTGGCAGCGTTCGACTTGCGTAGTGATCAGCCGACTATCCTCAGCGAAGCGCGACAGGTTCATCTTCCGTGCTTTTTCCCACTCGTGGCTGATTACCGAAATCGTGGCTAATGGTGTCGCCAATTCATGGGCAACACCGGCTGCCAACGTAGCCAGAGACGCGAGACGCTCAGCGCGCTGCGCCTGACTCCGTGAGCGAGCGAGCAAGAGTTCGCTGTGGGCTAGAGCTCGCGTGAGCTTGGTAACGAAATAGGTAATGAAAAGACCGGTTAGTAAGAACGCCACAAACATGCCTTCCATGTGAAGGTTGAAGCTTATCTGACCGATATGCGTATTCGGCATCAGCAAAGGATGCGGCGAGAGAAAGAGAAGCAAGAACCCGATAGCGCATAAAGCGTCAATGATCCAGGCATCGCGAGTCTTCAAGGTGAGGGCAGCAATTACGAGCTGCCAGAGATAGAACGAGGTGAAGGGATTATGAACTCCTCCCGACCAATAGAGCATTGCGGTTAGCAGAGCTACATCCAGGACAATGATAAAGGTAAGCCAGTTTTCGCCGTTGGTCTGATCGCGACGGTGTGCTACGGCAACAATTGAATTAGAAAGTGCGACAAGAGCGATTAAGCCCATCAGGATCTCGACGGGGAGCTCGACCCCAGCCAGAGCAGAACCTATCACAGCACAGGTCTGGCCAAGGACAGCTAGCCACCGCAAGCGAATCAGTTGCGAAAGGGTGATTTGCCACGAGTTGTGCGATGGAATCAGAGTCATCTGGTTCGTTACTGCCGCCGTGGAAAGTAATCTTGTTGCACCAGCAAGAAGGTTAGTATACCGTTCGCCGTCGAATCCAGAGGTTGAACTTTCCAATGCACGGTCTGTTTGCTGGCGAAGAGGTCCTGCTGGTTGAGGATGATGGAGTCTTTCGTCAGAGGCTTCGACGATCGCTCGAAGGGCACGGCTTGGAGGTGACGGAAGCGGCGGATGTTCCAGCTGCTCTCGCCTATATTGCCAGGAAAGAATTTGCCTTTGCCATCGTCGATTTGCGTCTGCCCGGAGGTTCGGGTTTGGGAGTAGTAGGCGCCTTGGCGGAAGCCGGAGCAGAGGTACGAACGATAGTGCTCACCGGTTTTGGCAGTATCGCATCGGCTCTAGAAGCCCTGCGCCTCGGTGCTGCAGATTATCTTACGAAACCGGCCAGTGTTGAGCAGATCTGTGCAGCCTTGTTGGCGCAAGCGACGCCGAGGAAGCGGCCCGCAGACGATGTGCCGTCTTTGGCGCGAGTTGAGTGGGAACACATCAATCGTGTTTTGAACGAAGTCGACGGCAACATTTCCGAGGCAGCTCGACTTCTGGGTATCCATCGCCGTTCTCTCCAGCGCAAGCTTTCCAAGTTTCCGACTCGTCGATAGACCGCTTTAGTAACAAGCTCTCGGGTAGCTCCCGAGATGCCATTACGACATGCGACAATTTGCCGCATTTGAGTCTCGACGCACGGCAGATAAGTTGTACCGCGCTTGTAGAGGCGGGCGCCAAGCGGCGGTACCACGAATTCGCCATCGAGAATCTTGTTAAGATGCTGATCTTCGGTAACCTCGTTGGGCCCTAGAAGAAGAAAAGAGCGTTCGCTCATTTTGGTGACTTGGTCATCGGCAGTGATGCTATTGAGCTGGATCGTAACTGTAGAAGCTGAGGTCCAGATAACTGCCGCGGAGCTTTATTCACAATGCTGCGCAACCTGTCACGGTATTACGGGTGAGGGCAATGGCCCAAGCGCGGCCTCCTTATCGACCAAGCCTCGCAATTTTACGGATTGCCGCACCATGTCGACCATCTCCGATGAAACCGCTTTCAAGGTCATCAAAAAAGGTGGCGGCGCTAACGGATTGAACAGCAGTATGCCGTCGTGGGCCGATGCTCTGACGGACGAACAAATTAGAATGTTAATCGGCTATGTCAGACATTTTTGTATGAAATAATGCTATTCGGTTGTCGGTCGACTGCACCAGTTGACCGCGGCTACGTCCATCGGAGGGACGAACGGACAGTGAACAAGGTAAAGATGACAGGAGCGATGCTCGCGACGGCAGTGGGTGTGATGTTCGCGGTGTCGCCGATCAACGCCGATGATGCTTCCCCGGCGCAGGTTAAATGCATCGGTGGCAACAGTTGCAAGGGCCAGAGCGCCTGCGAGACGGCTACAAATAGCTGCCAGGGCAAAAACTCCTGCAAAGGCAAGGGTTGGATTATGACCTCCAGCGCCGACGAGTGCACGAAGAAAGGCGGATCAGTCTCGCAATAGCGGTGCCGCATCCGCAATTTCTCTACGATGCACTTGCCGAATAACCTCTGGCGCCCCTCCCAATGAACGGGAAGGATAATTATTTGAAAAGCAGAACCCCCGCATGGGTCATGTGCCTCGGCCTAATCATATTGAGCCCTGCTAACCTAAATATGGCGGTGGCTGGTGATCATCGTGAGCCTCGGCCACCGTATCAACTCGCCAGTATCGTGATGGGTACGAACGTGGGCACGTATGGCGTCGGCATTAACAGTCAGACGAATCGCATCTACGTTGGAGAATTCACATCATCCGCCGTTGATGTTATCGACGGCCGAACCAATAAGATTATCGACAGCATCCCCATACACAGTGACGGACCTCCTACGAACAACCCTACCGGACCTGGTTCGTTCGCAATCGATCAAAAGAGCAATACGATCTACGCCCTGACCAACAACGGCGACGTCAAAGTTATCGACGGCCGAACGGACAAAATCATCCGTAGTTTTGTGGTCGATACAGATACGAGCGGCTTTGAGGGCTTCTTCACACCCTCAATTGTCCTCAGTGAGCGCAGCCACAGATTGTTTGTGACAAATGGCGACGTCAGCATCGACATGGTCAATCCAGATACAGGCGTCTTATTAAAGCGCATTCCCGACGATGAAGCTGGGTTCTTAACGATCGATGAGACCACGAATACGATTTATGAGTCTCACTACTGGGGCGCCGAGGTGGTGGCGATTGACGGAAGCAGCGGTAATATCACGAGCACGATCACCGGAGTCGGGCAGCCCGTGATACCTGATGACTGCTACTTAACTAACACTTGTACTGACAATGGATCCGGCCTCGATTGGTTGGTCGTCGACCCCGGGTTGCATCACCTGTATGTCGTCGGTACGAACGACGGAGCCTTTGTCACAATCGATACCCGAAGCAACAAGGTTCTACGAGCCCAAACGATAATCGGCAACTTGTTTAACTTAGCAGTCGATAGAACGACTCATCGCGTATATCCGTTCAGCGATTGGGGTTCCATCATGGCGGTTGTCGACGGGCACACCGGCAGCGTTCTCGCAGACGATATCGCCATCGGACCACCACCTACAGATGAATCGCTTGGGGGCTTTCCGCAGGGCGTCGGCTTTAATGAGCGGACTGGCAGACTTTACTTCGCGGAAGGCGGTGACGAGATCTTCGATCCGACTGCGCAAGGTCATCTGGTTGTCTTTCAGGTCGGATCCCGCGACGAGAGACGATGAGATCTAAATGATGCGGATCTACCACACTTGTAGTGCCATGCCATAGAGTGTTAGCCGTTTCGACGTAACAACGAAAGCTCTCCTGCCGGTGTCTTCTCGGTTTGATTGAGAGTTAGAGACTCGGAGAAAGGCGGATCAGTCACGAGATAGCGGTGCCTTAGGTGCACCTAGCAAGCTGCAAAAAGTTTCCTTTGCCTGCGACAATAAGCCGCATTTATCGCGCTCGACGGACTCTATAGGGTGCTCAGTGCCTTTTGCCACACGGAGCATTCTGCTTTGAGATTGATATGCCGATATGCGGCGGCTTTTCTGGCCGCCATGGGAATGGTTGGGGCGCTCTCTGCCGCTTGGGCTCAAACCAGCCCGACGGTAGTCGCGACACCGAGCGCCGCCGAGCAAGGCGGCGCGCCGACGCGAGCCTCCGGTGAAAAGCAAGTTCAATCTCCGCAGGCGTCTCCGTCGCCTGCATCAGCGGCTACTGCTTCCGTGCTCAACCTACCGCCCGTGACGGTCCATGCTGCAAGTAGCACTACCTACAATGTTACCGAGGCGACAGCGGGAACCAAGACCGACACGCCAATTATGGATACGCCGCTATCGGTGACGGTCATTCCCCAGCAAGTTCTGGAAGATCAACAGACCACCTTTGTTCCTGACGCCTTGCAGAACGTTAGCGGGGTTATCCCGAGCGATGATAGTTTCGGCACGGGCGATAGCTTTAGCATCCGCGGCTTCAACCAGAACGAGCTGACCTATGAGGACGGTCTTCGCACCGACGAGTATACCACCAGCGAATTTCCAGTAGATCTAGCGAACGTAGACCAGATCCAGGTGGTTAAAGGACCGGCGGCAGTCCTGTACGGTCAGGCCGAACCCGGTGGTCTCGTCAGTATCGTCACGAAAAAGCCACTAGACACGCCTCATTATTCCCTTGCACAGCAGGTTGGAGGCTGGGACTTTTATCGCACCACGGCCGATGCCACCGGACCGCTGACCAGTAATGGCAAGCTTCTCTACCGGTTTAATCTTGACTATGAAGATGCCGGCTCGTTCCGCAATTTCATCTACAATCATCGGCTTGCACTGTTCCCGACTCTCGAATGGCGGCCGACCGCCGACAATCATATAATTGTTGAATTGAGTTACGACACCGGTACTCAAGTCCTCGATCCCGGCATTCCTTTTTTGCCCAATGGACAACCTGCGGCGGTCTCCATAAGCGCGAACTATCTGCAGCCTAAAGCCAATCGTCTGCCGGAAAGCGATTACGCGGTCAAGGTGCTAGCATCACATAAGTTTAATCAAAGTTGGCAGATGAACGTCGCCTACAAATCCGAATACAATGATACCGGGGCATCTAATAACCAGTACTACGCGGGTAACGCCGCGTATAACGGCGATTTGCCGCGTGTCGGTTTCACCGACAATTATTCCAACCAATGGACTGATCAGGTGGTTGCCGATCTCGTCGGAAAGCTGGATCTACACGTTGTTAGGGACACGATTCTCACCGGCTTCGACCTCTACTATCAACACGGCCACTACGACTCGAATTTCTATGACCTTCCGACAATCAATATCTATCACCCCAACTACAATCTGCCCTATAATCTGCCGAAGCCAAGTACAGACTTCTATGTGAGCAATGGCCAAACAGCCTGGGGTTGGTACTTTCAGAATCAAATCGAATTGCCCGAAAAGCTCTATTTGCTCGGTGGCTTCCGCTTCGACGACGTCAGCACTTTTGACAACGGTTACTCTCAAGGCGGGAGCGTTAACGACGGTCCGCAAGTCACGCCTCGGGTGGGTTTACTGTGGCGGCCGATCCGCCAGTTGAGCTTTTATACGAGTTATACCGAGAACTATGGAGCAACTGGTCTCGGGTCATTGACGCCGAATGGACAGCCACTCCCTCCGCAGAGCGCTCAGCAGTATGAGGTTGGCCTGAAACTGGAAGACTCAGACCAACGGCTCTCCGCTACCACAAGCATTTATCAACTTACGAAAGAAAACATCCCAACTACCGATCCGGCGAATCCAGCTTATACGATCGCGGTTGGCCAAGAGCAGAGCCGGGGCTACGAACTGGAAGTGACCGGATCCATTTTGCCGCACTGGAAGATTATTGGGGGATACTCCTATATTGCGTGCTTCGTTACACAAGACAACAGCACACCAAGCCTGATCGGCACGCGATGCCAGGCAATTCCGTACAACAGCGGAAGTCTCTGGACGACCTATGAGATGAAGGGCGGTTTTCTCAGGGGTCTGAAGTTTGGCGCCGGCCTAACGTCTCGCAGCGCCGAAGTAGCGTATGGTTACCGCGCAACCGCGAACAATACGCCGTATTTAGCTACCGACCGAGTCCCGGGATTCGCGACCGTAAATGCAATGGCGAGCTACGAATGGCATGTCGGTTTTGCAAAAATGACGGCGCAACTAAATATCGAAAATCTTCTCGATCAAAAGTATTTTTCTGGAGTTAACGTAGACGCAGCAGCTCCGGGTTCGCCGCTCAACGCTCTCGGTCAGATTCGTATGGAGCTCTGATGCAGGCTCGGGACGGCCGCTTCCGGTTCGTCCGAGTCAAAAGAAGACTTTATCTTCAGCTTCGGTGGGCATTGGTTCAAAACGCGACGCTTCGCCTCAAGAGCCGTCAAATCCCGCTTCAAGCTGACGACAGCGCGACGGCATGAAGCGGCCGCTGTCGAGTTCTGGCGCAAAATCGCTAATGGAACAAAGGAACTGGAACCAGGTTGAGTACAAAGCACTTTAGTTGGCGAGTCGTTGCGACACTCGGACTCTTCATGGGTCTGGCTATTTCGACGTCTACGACATGGAGCGAAGCCACTCCCATGGTATCGGCGACCCCCTTCGCGAGCGGTGTAACTTCTGCTGGGGCACCAGGACGACAAGCCTCCGCTAATCCACTACCGAGTGCTGCGCCTTTGGCGCTCACCAGTCCCAGCGGCGCAATGGCTGATACGTCGGTGCCGGCTGGCGCAGAGGGGATTTCAGCTGGATCGTTACCGCGAGACTTGTCGCCTACACGGATGTTTATAGCCGCCACAGGTGTGGTGCAGGGAGTGATGCTATTGCTCACGGTGGCATCGGTGGTGGTTTGGACGGTGTGTATATCCAAGGGGCTTCAGCTCGCTCGAGCCAAGCGCCAAGCGCGAGCAATTAGGGCATTGATTACGGACTGGTCGACCTTAAGGGCGGAAGGCATAGCAGAAGGCGGCGGGCCGGCCGCAGCGATGGTCCGGGCTGCGATAGATGAAATCAAGGCCTCTCCCGGATTATCACCAGACGGAATCAAGGAACGCATAGTGATTCAACTCGAACGCATCGTGGTTGCGGCTCGGGGGCAGATAGTGCGGGGGACTGGACTACTCGCAACGATCGGTGCGACGGCCCCGTTTGTTGGTCTGTTCGGAACCGTTTGGGGGATTATGCACAGCTTTATTGGTATCTCGAAGGCCAACACGACGAATCTGGCGATCGTGGCGCCAGGAATCGCAGAAGCGTTGATGGCGACAGCGTTCGGGTTAGAAGCGGCGATTCCAGCCGTCATCATCTACAACGTGTTTGCCCGCGCAAGCGCCAACTATCGGATGCTACTCGATGATGTGTTTGCTGAAATCATGTGCTTGACAGGTCGTGACCTTGAACGCCGAGGTACAGAGTACTCGTCCTGGAAGGCTCTAGCTCGGTGATTCGATGAGCTTTCGGCTGGAAAGCAGCGGGTACGACCTTACCGAGGCGCACGAGATTAACGTCACGCCATTTATCGACGTGATGCTCGTGCTGCTCATTATCTTCATGGTTGCTGCCCCTTTGGCTACCGTGGACGTACCTGTGAGTCTGCCGGTCGCCAAAGCAATTCCGCAACCACCTCCCGAGCGACCCTTGATAGTCACAGTAAACACCGATCTTTCTCTCATGATTAGCGATCAGACGGTAGCTCTCAAGGACTTAGGCGCAAAGCTCGATGCCGCCGCCGGCGGCGATAAGGAGCAGCGTGTCTTCGTGCGCGCCGATCGCCGCGTAGATTATGGTCACCTGATGGATGTCTTAAACGTTCTGCGAGGCTCAGGCTACTTCCGAATCGGGCTACTCGGTATGGAAGAAAGAGAAGTGCGATGACTAACCACCTATGGGAAGCGGACGGTAGCTCTCAAGATCCGGACAGGTGGGTAGAGAGTGAGGGTCACCGTTGGACGCTGAGTCTACTAATAGTGTTGTGTTTTCATGCCGTCGCGATCTCATACTTCGATACGTGGAGACAGTTAACTGGGAATGGCGTAGCCGCGAGAAGCGTTGCGGTGATCGATCTGAGTCCGCTACCCGGTGCCGGTAGTCGGGGCGCAGGCAATGGCCTCAAGCCGAAGATGGAAGGATCAAAGGCGGGGACTTCCGCTGGCGCTCCGACTAAGCCTCACACCCAGTCTCGCCGCCCTGAGAAGCCGCGTGCTCAAGCCGTGCATCTTGCGAAGCCTATTGAGAAGCCGCCGGCAGCTCCGATCCTGCCGCTTGCCTTATCGGAAACCAGCAATCGCCGCATCTCACCTAGTGGGGCCGCGGCCAGAGAGGGTGGCACTCGGGGTACAGGCGGCGGGTTTTCGGGCGGAGAATCGGCTGGATGTTGCGGAAACGGTAGCGGCAGCGGAGGCGTCGGTGAAGGCGGAGTGGCTAATTGGCAATCTCTTCTTCTAGCCGATCTCGAAGCTCATAAACATTATCCCTCTGAGGCCAGAGAGCGGGGAGAGGAAGGGATCGCCTATCTCCGCTTTACGATGAATCGCGAAGGCAAGGTACTATCCTTCGGTCTCGACAAGGGATCAGGGTACGCGGACTTGGACCAAGAAACTTTGGATCTAATCCAACGGTCGCAGCCCTTACCCAAGCCTCCAGCGAGTATTGTGGGACAGGAACTGCAGCTGACTGTGCCGATTAAATTTGAGCTAGACGCGACAGACTAAGGTGCCTAAAGAGCGATGGTAAGACTCTAACTCGCTCAGGCTGACCATTCGTTTTTCCACTTGCATCACATTTTATTAACTCGCTCGTCTCAGATCGGCAAGTCGCGACAATAAGTCGCATTTGCAGGTACTCTTGATCTTTATAACCTCGGTGCACTTTCCCATCGGAGTAATCGAAATGCGATCGAGCGGGATATGGGCGCTGACCCTAGTGGTCGTCGTCGCAGTAGGTGGTGGTGCTTCCGGTGCATGGGCGCAGGGGGGGCCCACTTCGACACCGACGCCGTCAGTTAACCCAGAGGCTAGCCGACCTTCGACTCGCTCTAAGACTCAGGCAGAGAATCCTCACGCCGCAAATCCTGAAGCGACGAAAACCTCTACCCTTGCGCTGCCGCCGGTTACCGTAAACGCCAACGCGACGAAGGCCTATTACGTGCCTGATGCGAGTGCAGGGACGAAAACCGACACGCCGATCATGGATACGCCGTTGTCGGTGACCATCGTTCCTCAACAGGTTCTGAAAGACCAACAAACCACTTATCTCCCGGATGCTTTACAAACGGTCAGTGGTGTCGTCGAGACCGACGAGATGTTCGGCAACGATAACGTCAGCATTCGTGGCTTCGATCAGAAAGATCTCCTGTACGAAGACGGATTACGTATCGATGAGTTCGCGGCCAGCGGCTTTCCGGTAGATCTGGCTTACGTCGATCAGCTTCAGGTAGTCAAAGGGCCCGCCGCTGTCCTCTACGGCCAGGCCGAGCCCGGCGGACTCGTGGATGTTGTGACGAAGAAACCGCTCGACGCTGCGCAGTATTCACTCGCACAGCAGTTCGGTCCGTGGCAATTTTATCGGACAACGCTTGACGCCACCGGTCCGGTGGTTGCCAACGGCTCGTTACTCTACCGGTTTAATCTTGACTATGAGGATGCTGGGTCATTTCGCAACTTCATATATACCCATCGTATTGGGTGCTTTCCAACCTTGGAATGGCGGCCAAATGCCAATAATCAAGTGACGGTAGAGCTACGATATAGTTCCGGAGCTCAAGTCATCGATAATGGGATACCTTTCTTACCCAATGGCCGACCCGCGAAGGTCTCGCTAAGTGAAAATTACGCGCAACCTACTGCTAACCGCGTTCCTATCGATGAATACACGGCGAAGGCCGTTGCGATTCATCGTTTTAATAAGCATTGGCGGATGCGTGTCGCATACAAATCGCAATATGACAATAATCCCCTAAAGAACCTACAATTCTACGCTGGGAGCGCGGATGCGAAAGGCAATCTGCCTCGCGTTGGCTTCACTGGCACTTATGGCAACAACTGGAGCCATCAGGTGGTGACCGATTTTATAGGGGACTTCGCTATAAAAGGTGTCAAGGATACCCTGCTGACCGGTTTCGACCTGTACTACCAGCACGGCCATTACGACAACAACTTCTTCGTGCTGCCGACAATAAATATCTACGAGCCGAACTATAACCTCCCGTACGATCTCCCTCACCCTAGCACCGATTTCTATGTCAGTAACGGCCAGACCGCCTGGGGCTGGTATTTGCAGAACCAGATTGAGTTCCCGGAGGATGTGTTCCTACTAGGTGGTTTTCGGTGGGACGATGTTAGTCAGTTTAATACGAGTTATGGACCCGCGGGCTCCTCGAGTGGTGGTCCCCAAGTGACTCCGCGAGTCGGACTGCTCTGGCGCCCAGTGCGGGAACTGAGCCTCTACACCAGCTACAGCGAGAATTATGGAGCCAGCGCGCTCGGCTCGCTCGCAGCGCCAGGCCACTCCTTGCCTCCGGAAAGCGCCCAACAATACGAGGTTGGACTGAAGGTACAAACTCCAGAAGGACGCTTCTCGAGCACCGCAAGTATTTATCAATTGACGAAACAGAATATTCCTACCACGGATCCGGCGGATCCAGCTTATACGATAGTGGTCGGTGAGGCGCGCAGTCGCGGCTTCGAACTTCAGGTAACGGGTGAGATATTTCCTGGATGGCAAGCGATCGGTGGTTACTCCTACATTGGCTGCTTCGTAACGCAAGATGGCGGCAGTCCAAACCTTACTGGAACAAGATGTCAGAGTGTGCCCTATAATAGCGGCAGCCTGTGGACGACTTACGGGCTACGACGAGGCTGGCTTCGCGGTTTGAAGCTCGGAGCAGGGGTTGTATCTCATGGAGCTGAGGTTGCGTATGCGACGTCGTCTACACCAAAACCCTATCTGGTAACCGATCGCATATCCGGCTTCGCCGAGGCCAATGCGATGGCGAGCTATGAATGGTTATTAGGTCGCGCGAAGCTAACCTCGCAGATCAATGTCTATAATCTTTTTGACCAGCGATATTTTGCCGCCGTCGAACCAAGCCAGGCGCAACCCGGCTCACCGCTTAGTGGGCTCGGACAGATTCGGCTCGAATTTTAGGTCGAAAGCAGAGTCGGCTCGGAGCTTATGCGTAGACTTCTGGTGCATTTGCATCGATGGGCGGGACTTTTCACTGCAGGGTTCCTGGTGGTGGTCGGCGTTACCGGAAGTCTACTCGCTTTCAACGTTGAGCTGGAACGGATTTGCGCACCGCAGCTATTCGCAAAAGCTCGTCCTATTGAGCAAAGGCTTGACCTGGCTACACTCGCACAACAAGCTGAGCTTCTGCTTCCGCAGGCTCAGGTGTTGGCGATCAACATGAACGAGCCCGATCAGGCTTACGTGGTGTTCTCACCGCGCGAGAATCCCGCGACCAAACGCCCATATGAGCTGGAATACACAGAAGTTTTCATCGATCCGTGGAGCGGCAAAATTCTGGGCAGACGTAATCGAGGTGATCTGTCCGAGGGAATCGTCAATCTGATGCCCTTCATATACCTCTTGCACTATCAGTTGGCGCTTGGCGATGTCGGTATGTGGGTAGTAGGGATTGTCGCCATTTGTTGGTCGATAGACTGCTTCGTCGCCCTGTATTTAACTTTCCCTTTCAGTTTAGGTGGGTTTTGGCGTAGGTGGCGACGCGCCTGGGCAGTCAAGCGGCCGACGAGTGCTTTTCGGCTGAACTTCGACGTCCATCGAGCATCTGGACTATGGGTTTGGCCTCTGCTTTTCGTCTTTGCCTGGTCGGGGGTGATGATGACCATGCGCTCTTTTTACTCTTGGCCGATGCATCATCTTTTCCCGTATAGCGCGCCCTTGCCTGAAAATGCCTCGACCGCTCCGAAGCGCAATCTCGATTGGCGAGCCGCGCTCATCCGCGGCCAAGAGCTGATGCGACAGGAGGCCGCGCTGAATCGGTTTACTTTCACTGAACTAACAAACCTGGGTTATGATCCTTCCAATAACACATACGAATTAGAGGTGCGCAGTAGTCGTGATGTTTTCAGGCGCTCACCCAAGGGCGGCGGCACTTCCGTGATCTTCAGCGCTGAAAGCGGTGCGTTGATCAATCTTTCGATGCCGACAGGGCAACATCTCGGCGATACTATCGATAGCTGGCTCGCCGGCCTTCACATGGCGCGAGTGTTTGGGCTTCCCTTTCGCATTATGGTCAGCGTGCTGGGTCTTATTATCTCAACTCTCTCATGTACAGGCGTATATATCTGGTGGAAGAAGCGAGAGGCTCGCATTTTCGGCTTGGGTCGGCTTTCTGCGCGCCGAGAAGCTTCGTTCCAGTCTACGAAGCAAGTGGATCAACGAAGTTCCTAAGATCACCTCGCTTCTCGGCAGGAACATGTCATCTTGGACCGAGTGAGTCGTCGGCGGTGGCAAAGTTAGGTTCGATAACCGCGAAAGCCGCGGGATCTGTGCAAGTGCGATTCGCGCGTTGATAGTGGGCGATACCAGGACTTGATTGGAAGCAGCTCGGCTCATTTGCTCGCTTTCTCATTACCGGAGCGGTGGTTCGGGGGCGTTAGCCATGAGGAGCAAAGACATTGGAGAAAAAAGATGACATTGACGCCAGCTGGGATGCGGGCGCGATGGGGTGTGGCGAGCCGATCCTTAACCTGCGCTTGCGAATGAAGCTCATGCCTCGCAATGGGCATCTGCATCTAGTCGCACGAGATCCAGGCGCAATCGAGGATCTCCCGGCTTGGTGTCGAATGACGCGGCATCGTTTCGAACATGTAAGCCATCCTGTATATCGGATTCGTCGGATTCGTCGTCGGGAGGAGTGAACTATGGCCGGCAAGCTTTGCGTATCGTTGACCCATGCCAAGGATGATGCAGACAGGTCTACGATTGCTTTTGTTATAGCTAATGCGGCTCTCGGTTCCGATCAGGAAACCACTTTTATTCGAGCAGCGAGCGCGTGCGTCTCGGGGTATCGGGTTACGCTGACGACATCCAGAAAGCAGGCTTCGCCCCACTGCCGGAGTTGATGGCTAATTTCGCTGAAGCCGGCGGAATCATCTGCCTATGCTTGCCGCGCTTTAAAAAGCGTGGACTCGACGAAAATAAGCTTGTAGCAGGCGCCAAAATTGTGGGAGGTGCCAAGCTCGTCGAATTCTTAGCTTCGGGTGTCAACGATCGTCTCGCACTGAAACTATATTGAGTCTCCTACGAGTAGCCCCATCAAATTGCGCTTTGAACATCCTTACGGTGCAGAGGCTAGCTTCGATGGTGGCAATCTGAATTGCGGTAGCGGACTGCTGCTCTTGATCCGCAAGTACATCAATCCGCTTGCCCCCGGAGAGCTGTTGGAAATCTGCTCGACCGAGCCGTCGATTCGCGAGGGTTTACCGGCGTGGTGCCGCCTAACCGGTAACGAGTTAGTCTCGGTCGTCCAAGATGGTAGACAGAGCAGTTTCCCGGTGTCTAAGGGTAGTTTCACCTCGGCCCCACCTTTCGCGCCACCAATAGATCGCGCGCCAGGCGTGCGAGTCAAAGCGCCAATCAACCAGCGAATCAAGCCGGTTACATTCCCGCCCGACTACCCGCACGGGCAACATCGCCCGGAATTCGACCACTTGCTGTCATGGGAATCGGCAGTTGGCCACGGCCCCACTGGATGCTGCAAGCATTGCAGGACTTCCACCAGGGTCGATTGAGCGAAGTGAGGTTCAACCAAATAGCCGATGAAGCTGTGTGCGTCGCGGCAGAACAGCAATTACGCGCTGGGGTTGACGTTGTCACGGACGGTGAACAGCGACGCGACAATTATGCGAGCTTAGTTGGGGGACTACTTGATAATTGCCAGCTGATTCCGGTAATCGATCTTTCTACCCTACGTCGACGATCGGGAAGTCTTCGAAGCTCGGCTGCGAGCGCTCGATGTTCCTGCAAGCGAAGTGCTTCATCGAGCAGTGTTTGGCCCATTGGGACGAATACGATCCTTAGCGGTTCATGAGGCCAAGTTTGTTAGCGACCGCTGCGCGCTTCCAATCAAGGTGGCTTTGCCGGGGCCTGACCTTCTGGCACGAGCGATGTGGATGGAGTGCATTTCGGATCGAGCTTTTGCTCGACGCAATGATCTCGCTGACGACATCGTCCGCGTGTTGCGCGAAGAACTTGACTTTCTCCTAGCCGCCGGCGTTTCGTTAGTGCAGTTCGACGAACCGGTTTTGACCGAGGTCGTCTTCGGTAGACCGACTGGTGAACGCATCTTCATATGCGGCGCCTTGGGAGCACGACTCGATCAGGCCGAAGAGTTGGGTTTTGCTGAGCAACTTATCAATCGGGGAGTAGATGGACTGCCGCGCGAGCGCCGTGCACTTCACGTATCAGGGGCAATTGGAGCCGAGACCAGCGTGTTGCTCTCGCTGGCGACTACCGACCCTTGATCCAGACCCTATCGAACTTGCACCTTGGTACTTTGTTCCTGGAGCTTTGCACGTCGCGGGCGGGAGAACCGGCCGAGCTTAGCGACTTACCGTCAGACCTTAGGATCGGAGTCGTAGACCAGAAAGCGGCTCATGTCGAGGATGTGGCGGAGACTGTGACCGCAGCGGAACATATGATCGCGATCTTCGGCGTGCAACGATTATTCCTGACAGCAGATTGTGGATTCGCAACCTTCGCGGAGAACCCGATTGCTTCGCCTTATATAGCGGAGAAGAAATTAGCAGCAACCAGCGGGGCTGTGCGACTCTTACGCAGAAGAGTACGGTATTGATTAGCACTGCTCCAGCGAGAAGCCGTTCTTTTCGGCTCTCAGGCTCCAGGATGTTGAGGTTCAGACTTCAACTTCGCTATGGCTAAGGGCCAGAGAGAGCGCTGTGAATTCGAGACGAAGGTCCCTGAATATCTTGTTGCCGATACTAAGATGATCGCCAAGGCGGCCCTTTTTGGGAGCACGAGAGGTATGTACATGAGGCAAGACTGTTCGAGGCGCGAGTTGTTGCAGTTAGCTGTAGCTTCCGTGGGTGCGGCGATGCTGCTGGCTCCGGTACGTTTGGTGGCCGAGGAAAGGTCACAAACCGGACCGGAAGGACCATTCAGCCTCCCGGATCTGCCCTATCCGAAGGACGGTTTAGCTCCTTATATATCTGCTGAAACCCTCCACTATCATCACGACAAACATCACGCGACCTACGTCAAAAAGCTGAACGAACTGGTAGCCGGCAGCAAGTTTGCCGACATGTCGCTCGAACAAATCGTTAAGGGGTCTGGCGATGGTGCACTTTTCAACAATGCGGCACAACACTGGAATCACAGCTTCTACTGGAAGTGCCTGAGTCCTCATGGCGGTGGGGAGCCTTCGGGGTCGTTGGCTGATCGCCTACGAAAAGACTTTGGGACCTTCGACGCTTTTCGTAAGCAATTCACCGAAGCAGCGATGGGCCAATTCGGAAGTGGCTGGGCCTGGTTAGTCAGGAAGCCCGATGGAACACTGGTGGTCGAGAAGACTGCTAACGCGGATACGCCTTTGCATCGAGGTGATCGCGCCATCCTTACTTGCGATGTCTGGGAGCATGCCTATTACATCGATTATCGTAATGAGCGGGGCAAGTACGTTGATAGCTTCTGGAAAGTTGTGAACTGGCAATGGGCTGCCGAGAACAACGCTTAGGGAAGCTTCGATTCCGTAGGTGTCGGGAGCGAGCCCACCGCTATCAGGGGAATCAAATCCATGACCATACCAACATGAAGTTGAAAAGCAGAATGACAACGGTTGCGATAACAGCACAAACATTCTGCAACCAGCCATTGGTGTAATTCCCCATTATCGATGGTCTGGTAGTGAGAAGCAGTAGTGGTATCAGTGCGAATGGCAGGACGGTGCTTAGAGCAATCTGGCTGACGATTAGTATTCTGAATGGGTCAAAGCCCATCGCGATGATCGCGAGGGCCGGAAGCAAAGTTACGGTTCGTCGAAAAAATAGATTCGTACCTTGGCCCCAGAAGCTTTCGAAAATGTTTTGTCCGGCCAGAGTAGCAGTCACCGAGGACGATATACCCGCCACCAGCAAGCCTACAGCGAACGCACCAGCCGCAAGTGAGCCTAGCGTCGGCAACAGCGTTAAGTGAGCTTCCTCGAGCGAGACGACGGTTCGACCATTTTTAAAAAAAACTGTGGCCGCCGTGATCAAGATTGCGGCGTTGATAAGCCAGGAGGCATTTAAAGCAATTAAGAAGTCTCCAGCCGTCGACAGTAGCGCGACTCGCGTCTCATCGTCCGTATTCTTACGAACCAGGGAGGAGTGGAGAAACAGATTATGCGGCATGACAGTAGCGCCGACGATTCCTGCCGCTATAGCTGCGCTATTACGATTAAGTTGCGGCCAGAAAGTCGAACTACAGACGGAGGCCCAGCGTGGAGGAGCGAGCGTGAGCTCGACCCAATAGCACAACGCTACCATCGCAATCATGCCGATAAACACATACTCAACGCTCCGATTGCCCCATCGATAAATCGATAAGATCCCGAAGACGGCTATTACGGTGAGAGCAGCGGAGATGAGGCTGCCGAAGCCGAACAGCAGTTCAAAACCAAGCATCGCACCCATAAATTCCGCGACATCAGTAGCGATGAGGCCAATTTCTGCTGCAGCCCAGATGCTCAGCCAAAGTCTTTTGGAAAGATGCTGCCGACAATTGGCCGCATAGGAATCACCGGTCACTACCCCGAGGCGCGCCGACAGGGACTGCACCACTAAGGCAATTAGATTGCTGACGAAAACCACCCACAAGAGCTGATAGCCAAAACGGCTTCCCGCCTCTAAGTCAGTCGCCCAATTTCCGGGATCGATGTAGCCGACTGCGACCAGGAAGGCCGGGCCGACATATCCTCCAAAGCGCCAGAGGGAGGAGTTCTCCCGCGCTATATCTTGTGAAATTCCAAACGCAGCCATACACAAGGGACAAATTGAGAGCTAAGTCGACCACACAAAGGTGAACCGTGACCAAGCTACAGCACGTCTCCCGCACGCGGAAAGGCCGAAGACCCAAAAAGAACTGTCGACTTGGGGGTGCGACAATTTGCCGCATCAGCCATTAAAGCGGGGTAGTGCTAGTCTCCGCGCGTCGGGCCGCGAGAGTCTCTTTGACCGTCTGAAAGCTGCGCCTCAAGCGGCAGTTTCGGCGAGTGTTTGTGGCTTTGGGAATTTACGGGGTTTCTCTAGTGTTTTGGTCGGGAAAAGAGGGCGCATCGGAGAGCGATCGTCTCTGAGTTATTTGCCTTGCGCCAATCCCGGGCAAGGCTTTCACCTGAAGTCTAAGGAGTTGAAATCATGGCGAGTGGCTTAAATGTATCTAAAATCGTAGCTCAAAGAGGTATTCCACTAAGCGAAGCAGCCAAACTGGTTTCAGACCTTGATTGGATACCGTCGTATGCCAAAGAGGCCGCGAAGTACCCCACTGATTACAAAATCACCAAGGCCCCAAAAGACCCGACCAAGTCCGTTTTGCGCTCTTATTTTCCGATGCAGAACGAGAAGAATAATCGCGTCTATGGGGCGCTCGACGCGGCTTTGCGCGGTGACATGTTCAGGAATGTGGAACCGCGCTGGATGGAGTGGATGAAGCTGTTTTTAGGCATCATCCCGTTTCCGGAGATATCTGCTGCAAGATCAATGGCGATGGAAGCGCGCGTCGTTCCCGGAGCTAACCTGAAGACTGGATTGACGATGCAGATGGTCGACGAACTCCGACATTCGACAATCCAAATGAATCTCAAAAAATGGTATATGGAGAACTATATCGATCCTGCTGGTTTCGATATCCATGCCAAGGGATTCGGGCGTTGTTACGCCAGTACGATCGGACGGCAATTCGGCGAGGGCTTCCTGACTGGCGATAACATAACAGCCACCAACATCTTTCTGCAGGTAGTAGCGGAAACCGCTTTCACCAACACACTCTTCGTAGCAATGCCATCAGAGGCAGCACGGAACGGCGACTACGCTATGCCGTCGGTCTTTCTGTCCGTCCAATCAGACGAATCCAGACACATGAACAACGGACACGCTGTACTGATGTCGGTGCTTAACCATCCGGAAAACCACCTCTTGTTGGAGCGCGATCTTCGCTATGCGTTATGGCAAAACCACGCCATCGTAGATGCAGCGATCGGCGTCATAATCGAATATGGCACCAAGGATCGTAGTAAGGATAAGGAATCGTATTTAGAGTTATGGCATCGCTGGATTTACGATGATTATTACCGCAGCTTCCTCCTACCGTTGGAGAAGTATGGGGTAAAGATTCACCACGATGATATCGAAGAAATGTGGAATCGGATGTCCAAGAAATGGTACGTCCATGAAGTTGCCCAGTTCTTCGCTGCCGGGTGGCCCGTTAATTATTGGCGTATCGGCGGAATGGAGGAGCGCGACTTCGAGTGGTTCGAGTACAAATACCCGGGCTGGTATCGACGCTTCGGCGCTTGGTGGGAAGATTATCGTAAGCTGTCTAAGCCCAATCAGAAGCCGATCGTCTTTGAGGATACGGGCTACAAATATCCCATCCGCTGCTGGAGCTGCCTGGTGCCAGCCCTGATCCGCGAAGACTTCGTCTACGATGAGGTTGATGGTGAAGTCTTTGGTTATTGTTCCGAGATTTGTCGGTGGACTCACAAAGTAGCCTTCCAAGGCGAATATGAAGGCCGGCCGACACCTGCTATGGGTCGTTTCACCGGGAAGCGCGAGTGGGAAACGTGCTATCATCAGTGGGACTTGGCTGACGTAGTCAAGGACCTGGGATTCATCCGCAGTGATGGCAAAACTCTCATACCTCAACCTCATCTCTCTTGGGATGAGCGAGATATGTGGACCGTTGATCATCTCAAGGGTCTGGAATTCCGTAGTCCACTGATCGACTTTAGGGCGATGACCCCTGAGCAACGATCGCGCTGGGCCGAGGAATATCGCAAGGGCTTCACAGTTCGGACGCTCTAGCGGCTACGCCGCAGAGACAAGCGACTCCGTCTTTTTGCCTGGAATGATCTAACAACTTCGCTGAATGCGGGTAGAACGTGGCAAAATCGTACAAGGTGCGCTTCGAGCCAGTTGGTGTCGAGATGGAAGTTAACGAGGGCGAGACCGTGCTTTCGGCGGCCTTTCGCCAGGGCATCATGCTGATGCATGGGTGCAAGGAAGGTCAGTGTTCGAGTTGTAAATCGATCCTGCTCGACGGCGACATCGAGTTGCAGAAATACTCGACCTTCGCACTTGCAGACTACGAACGGGAGCAGAACTACATATTGCTCTGTCGCACTCTCGCCTACAGCGATCTATCGGTCGAGCTGCTGAGTTACGACGAAGATCTGCTCACGCATTCGCTTCCAGTTCGTTCTTATACAGCAAAAATAACCGCAATTGAGCGTCTGACCGACGATATTCGCGGCTTAGGCTTGCAACTCGAAGAGCCCTTTAAGTTCTGGGCGGGTCAGTACGTCGATATCGCGATCCCCGGCTCGGCATTGGTCAGGTCCTTTTCCATGGCAAATCCCCCCGGCAGTCATCGATTGGATTTTTTCATTAAGACGTATCCCGATGGTGCTTTTTCATCGCTTTTGGAAAACCGTCTCAAAGTCGGGGACGAACTGAGCGTGACCGGGCCTTACGGGATTTGCTTTCGGCATGAGAAGCGCACCGCACCGATGATTCTCGTCGGCGGAGGATCGGGCATAGCGCCGTTGTGGTCCATCGTCCACGATTTGGCCCGGAGCGGCGAGCGCCGCCAAGTGTTGTTCTTCTACGGAGCCCGCACCAAAAAGGATCTATTCCATCTCGACCGAATCGAGTGGCTGAGTGCAACCTTACCCGAGTTTAGCTTTACTCCGGCACTTTCCGACGAGCCGGATGGAACGGACTGGGCTGGTGAGAAAGGCTTCGTTCACGAGGTAGTCAAGCGTCAACTTGGTGAGATGGGACTCGCGGATGAAACAGAAGCCTATTGTTGCGGACCACCACCGATGATCGAAGCGATCCTTCCGGTACTGCAGATGAGTGGATTAGAGCCAGAAAATATCCATATCGAGAAATTCACGCAGGCGTTGCGATGACCGGAACAGCGGTCATCGTCCGCGATTGAACTAGTTCATATAATCCCGCGAATTGGCACAGGAGGCGAATATGCCCGGGTCCGAGAAAGAGTCGGCGGCGGCTGGTGCGAGAAAATTCCCCGGATCAGAGAGCCGAAAATTTAACTATTTTGAACCACAAGGTCGAACGGCGACACTCTATGAAGAGCTGACCGTCGATGTCCAGCCAGATCCCGATCGCTATCTGCTGCAAGGCTGGATCATGGGATTTGCCGATGGTCTGCCAACTTACACAGAGAAGCGGACCGCAATCAAAAGCTCAAACTGGCATCGTTTTCGCTCTATTGACCAGGAATGGGATCGCACCCACTACCAGCGCCAAACCGCAATTGAGGGTGGCGTCAAAATGATTAGTGACAATGCCAGAGCGCATGGTGCAGCCGCGGCTTTCGATCCAAGCTGGATCGCCGTTCTGCAAAATCATGTGAGCGCGTTGAAGCACCCCGAGTACGCTTTGGGGATCGTATTCATGCAGACCCAACGCGACGGGATGAGCCAGATGATCAACACCTCGATCCTGACCAACTCGTCTTACAAGCTGCGGTTTTCCCAAGATCTAACGCTCTATTTGGCCGAGATTGGGCTCGATCTGAGCAATTTCGATACAGCGGCAGGCAAGCAGCATTGGCTCAGCGATCCTATCTGGCAGGATAGCCGCAAAGCGATCGAGACTATCCGCGGCGTGGCCGATTACTTGGAAGCTATCTTCGCCGCCAATCTTCTATACGAAAATCTCATTACCAGTCTGGTGCGCGATTTCGTCTTGCACTTCGCCGCCGCACATGGCGACTACGCCACGCCCAACATAATCGGGTTCGGCCAGGCCGACTACCGGCATAATGTCGCCAACACAATCGAACTATTCCGGGTCCTGCTGACCGACGATAAGCATGCAGAGCACAATCGCGACCTGGCGCTCCGCTGGATTAGATCATATGCGCCGATCTGCTTGGAGGCCGCCCGCGCTTTAGCACCGCTATGGTCGCTGCCTAGGATAAAGTGTGCAGCGTTCGAAGACGCCTTTGGTCAGGCTCGAAGGAACACTGTCGAATGCCTATCGCAGATCGATCCGTCGCTAAGCAAAGGAGGAGCAATCTGATGGTCAAAGAGAGCTCGCAGACCAGCCTCGATCTCCACGGCAAAAGGGAAGACGCGGTTTCCAACAAGTGCGGGATCACACTTAACGACAGCGTCCAGAGTCGCGAGATCGTCAAAGTGATGGAAAAAAGGCCGGGCGTTACGATCAGCTACTATCCCTCAATCATCCGCATCGACGGCGAGAACAAGCTCGAGTTCGATATGAAAGAGTTGAGTGACGCGATCGGGCGCGAGATCGATCCCTACGAATTCACGATCGAGATGGCCACACACTACGGACGGATGGTGATGTTCGACGACAAGCTGGTTTTCTTCGGTCGTCTCGAAGACGCTTTACCGTACGAAGTCGGCGAAGAAGAAGTTTAATTTTCCTTTTGAGAGCGAGTGGTCGAGGAAGCCTCGACGTTTGAAGTTCACACCCGGAGAGATGGAGTGCCGAAACTAATCCTTTTACAGCCGGAGGCTCGCAACGCACTTGGTCGCGGAGTGAGCAAGCTTGCTCAGGTCGTGCGAGCTACGCTTGGCCCGAAAGGAGGCAATACCATAATCGACCGTACGATCGGGCCTCCGATCGTATCTCGTGATGGTGTTAGCATCGCAGACGAAATCGAACTCGAAGACCCGTTCGAGAACGTCGGTGCCCAGGTTGTACGCGAAGTCGCACGCAAGACCAGCGAAACAGCAGGGGACGGCACGACGAGTGCGACGGTACTCGCGAACGCAATCCTACAACAGGGGCTCGAAGCTCTCCATCGTAGGGCAAATCCCGTCGAACTGGTTAAAGGTATTGAAAATGCCAGCGAAGCGGTGATCGAAGAGTTGCGACGCTTGGCGCGGCCTTTAACAGGCGACAAAGAGCTTGCGGCAGTCGCGACCATTGCCTCTGGCGAAGAGTCAACGGGTTTTCTGGTTGCGCAAGCGATACAAAAGGTCGGACCGACAGGTGTGGTCACGACGGAGATTGGCCAGTCACTGGTCAGTACACTGGAGGCCGTTGACGGTATCGCGTTTGATCGGGGCTTTGTTTCGCATCACATGGCGACCAATCCCGAGAAGACGTTGGCTACACTGGAGAAGCCCTTTATCCTGATGACGGATCAGCGTATTGGCTCCTTCGAGCAGATAGCGCAATTAGTCCAAGCTGCCACGATCGCTAAAGGCTCACTCCTCATCATAGCCGAAGACATATCCGGTGAGGTGGTTGCGGCGCTCGCGACGATGAGTACTTCGAACCAACCATTGGTCGCGATCTTCCCGCCTGAATACGGTAAGTGGCGACAAGCCACCCTCGAAGACCTTGCGATAATGACCGGAGGACGCGTGGTTGCTCGCGATACGGGAGGTCGGCTCGAGACGGCGGGCCTCGACGTCTTGGGGCGAGCGGAGAAAATTACGGTTTCGGCTCAGCGAACGATCGTCACTGGAGGAGCCGGAGATCCGCAGCAAATTGGTGCGCGTCGCGAGCTGGTTGGACGGCAATTGGCAGAGGCTTCAGAGCAGCCTGCCGAGTTCGACAAGCTCAAGGAGCGCCTAGCGAAATTGTGCGGAGGCACGGCTGTAATAAGAGTTGGTGGTGCTTCTCTCAGCGAGCAGAAACGCCGCGCTCAGATGATTGAGAACGCAATCAATGCCGCCTACGGCGCGCTGGAGGAAGGGATTTTGCCAGGTGGCGGAACCGGTCTTTTAAGGGCGGCTGCGAAGCTAGAAAAAGATATCGATGCCGCTTCCGGTGATTTAAGAGATGGCATGCTTATCGTCCAACGCGCACTATCCGAGCCTCTGCGGTGTATCGCTGAAAACTGTGGCGTCGACGCCGACAAAATTATCGAGCGTGTCTCGAAGGCTGGCCCGGACATAGGATTCAATGCGAATACTGGCACCTTTGAAAACTTGATTACCAACGGTGTCATCGATCCCGCTCGAACCTGCTGCACGGCGCTCCGTAGCGCGGCGTCCGTGGCTAATCTCCTCCTCACGACCAACACTATAATCGTCACGAAGCCCGACTACGTCGATGTCACCACAGGTCCAGCTCGTGGAGGAGGTATGGAGCACATCATCAACGAAACCTGAGATCCCGGGCCGCTTTGGATGGGACGACATGCGCGCCCGCCAGGTCGCCCGCCAGCGAGGTTGTTTCTGCATCGCCTTCGGCGGGTGGCGCAGATTCCTGCTCGGGAGGTCGAAGATGCTTTCTGCAAAGCCTCGGCTTTATGACAGGTGGGCTCTTCTGGTCTGCTCTGGAATTGCCTCGGGCAGAAGCAAAGGAGTTGACTGGTGCCGTCGAAAGTGGCGACCGTTCTGCGTTTGTGATTAGCACGGAGACGACGAAGCATTGTGGAACTCGTGAGTTCTCGGGAGGCCCGCGCCGCTTGTCTGCAGATAAAAAGTCGCTCAGCATCACCGGTCTCGGTTGGTGCAATAACCTGAAGAATCCCATGTTCCGGGATGTAACCACTCCTGATCATGGGCCCATGGACACATGGCGCAAATGGGGCGCCTTGGGTTAGTCGGTCAAACGACCAAGAAGTCCTGTCACAGAAATAGTGTGAGCTGTGCGCATGAATAGTGCGTTGCGCTTGCGAGGAGGGGGACGCTTCTCGCTCTTAGAATAAACCCAGGCCGCGTAGGCCACCAAACACCCCAGGGCCGGCCCCCTAGCGTTATGTATCGTAAATAGCAGTAACAGGATTGAGGGAACGTGTGATGTCGGGGGCGGATTTGGTCCAGCGGAAGAGCTGGGCGTTTTCGTTCCCGTGCGTCAGGTAACGTAAGGTCGCCTGTTGCGGGCGCCGGAGGCTGGCGAAGCTGCCACGGCGGATGGCCTGGCTGGTGATCCGGGCGAACCAGCGCTCGACCAGCTTAAGCCACGAGGCGCTCGTTGGGGTGAAGTGCATATGGAAACGCGGATGCGCGGCCAGCCACTGCTTGACCGTCGGATGTTGGTGGGTGCCGTAGTTGTCGCAGATCAAATGCCGTTCTCGCCTGGGGTAGCGGCG
>Ga0335069_10002072_pt1 | contig 31318 bp, 38 predicted proteins | sample Lox_Sample_11_FD_206714 | JGI IMG/M metagenome (GOLD analysis project Ga0335069, IMG submission 206714) | Soil microbial communities from Loxahatchee National Wildlife Refuge, Florida, United States - Lox_Sample_1.1 | ecosystem: Environmental > Terrestrial > Soil > Wetlands | place: USA...
GCGGTGTAGCCCACGCCACTGACGATGTCCCACTGGTCGTCGTCGGAACGAAGCGACCCGAATTCAGGCGAAGTGCTCATGCTCGCCCCCTCATGTCGAAATCGGCCACCAAGCCGACATCAATAAACGGTACCCGCGGATGCGCCGTCAAATCTCCAAAAACACCGTAACCGGACCGTCGTTCACCAATTCGACCTGCATGTTCGCCCCGAAGACGCCGGTCCGCACGTCGGCACCCAGCTCGCGCAACGCCTCCGCGAACGCCGCGACCAGCGGTTCGGCGACCGCCCCCGGGGCGGCCGCGTTCCAGGACGGCCGCCGGCCCTTCGCGGTGTCGGCATACAACGTGAACTGGCTGACCACCAAGATCGGCGCGCTGACATCGGCCGCCGATCGTTCATCGGCGAGAATGCGCAGATACCATAACTTTTCGGCCAGCCGCCGCGCTTTGTCGGGATCGTCGCTGTGGGTGACCCCGACGAAAGCCAGCAACCCCTGGCCATCCGGCCGGATCGCGCCCACCACCTGGCCGTCGACCGCCACCGACGCCGACGAGACCCGTTGCACCAGAACCCGCATGGCCCTCGATGCTGCCAGGCGGGTCCCGAAAAGGGTGGGTAGGCTCGTCACGTGTCCGTGCTCGTCGCGTTTTCCGTCACCCCGCTGGGCGTGGGCGAGGGCGTCGGAGAGATCGTTGCCGAAGCGGTTCGGGTGGTCCGCGAATCCGGCCTGCCGAACGAGACCGATTCGATGTTCACCGTGATCGAGGGCGATACCTGGGCGGAAGTGATGGCCGTCGTGCAGCGCGCGGTCGAGGCGGTGGCCGCCCGCGCTCCCAGGGTCAGCACGGTCATCAAGGTGGACTGGCGCCGTGGGGTCAGCGATGCGATGACGCAGAAGGTCGCTACCGTCGAGCGCTATCTGTCCGACGACTAGCCCTGCACCGCGTCGCGGAACGCCCGCTCGGCGGCGTCGCCGCGCACCGCGAACACAACCTTGGCCAGCGATCTCGGCCGGTGTTGCCGGACCGTATCGGCCATCAGCCGCGCCGCATCTTCCAGCGGGAAGCCACCCACGCCGGTGCCGAACGCCACCAGAGCCAGCGAGCGGCAACCGAGTTCGTCGGCCTTGAGCAGGGTTGAACGGGTCGCCCGCTCGATCACCTCGGCCGAGGTCGGGCCACCGAGCTCCATCGTCGCGGCGTGGATGACGTAGCGCGCCGGCATGTTGCCCGCGGTGGTTTCCACCGCTTCCCCGAGCCCGATCGGTGCCTTTTCGGTCGATTCGCGCTGCACGTCCGGCCCGCCGGCGCGTGCGATTGCCGCGGCGACACCGCCCGCGTGCCGCAATTGGGTATTGGCGGCGTTGGTGATCGCATCGAGGTCGAGCTTGGTGATGTCGGCCTGCACTACCTCTAACTCGATCATCGGTTCATTGTCGCGCGATGCTGGGCGCTCGCGCACAAACCCGACCAGGGCGCATTGGATCTGGTCCATTTCCGCAGCTCGGGCTAGCTTCACGCGAACGGAGGAGAATAGGCTGGTCTGGCGCTCAGAGAGGCAGGTGCCGTATGACGAGCGAGACGCCCATGAGCGCCGGACCCGGCGAGCCCGGCGGACCCGGCGGTGCTGGTGGCCACGGCGGGGCAGGGGGTGCCGGCGGGCCCGGCGGCCGCGGCGGAGCAGGTGGAGCCGGTGGGGCGGGCGGAGCCGGAGGTGCCGGGGGCGCTGGTGGAGCCGGCGGCCGTGGCGGTGATGGCGGCCGAGGCGGCGACGGAGGTGCGGGCGGAGGCCCCGGCGGTCAGCCCGGCGAGGGCGGCGCCGGCGGAGCCCCGGGCCCCGGCGGTCAACCGGGCCAGCCCGGTCAACCCGGTCAACCCGGTCGGCCGGGCCGGTAGACAGGCCCGGCGCGTTCGGCGTAGCGGCGCTGCGGAGCCTCGCCGCGGGCTGAGGCCAGTTCAGTAGGCTCGTGCCGGTGAGCGCACGCGCAGGCATCGTTGTCACCGGAACCGAGGTCCTCACCGGACGCGTCCAAGACGCCAACGGCCCCTGGATCGCCGATCGCCTGCTGGAACTGGGCGTGGAGCTGGCGCACATCACCATCTGCGGCGACCGCCCGGCCGACATCGAGGCGCAGCTGCGATTCATGGCCGACGAGGGCGTGGACCTGATCGTCACCAGCGGCGGCCTGGGGCCGACGGCCGACGACATGACCGTGGAGGTGGTGGCGCGGTTCTCCGGCCGCGACCTCGTGCTCGACCCCGAGGCCGAGAACAAGATCGCGAACATCCTCAAAAGGCTTATGACACACTTCGATCAAGGAAATTTCGATGCGGTGCGCGCCGCCAACCGCAAGCAGGCGATGATCCCCGCCGGTGCGCAGGTGCTCGACCCGGTGGGCACCGCGCCGGGCGTGGTGGTGCCCGGTAAGCCGGCGGTGATCGTGCTTCCGGGTCCGCCGCGCGAGCTGCAGCCGATGTGGCGCAGGGCCATCGAAACCCCGGCCGCGCAGGAAGCGATCGCGGGCCGAACAACCTACCGACAGAAGACGATTCGGATGTTCGGGCTGCCCGAGTCCGGGCTGGCCGAGACGCTGCGCGACGCCGAGGCGTCCATCCCCGGTTTCAACAGCCTCGAAATCACCACTTGCCTGCGGCGCGGCGAGGTCGAAATGGTCACGCGCTACGAGCCGGACGCCGCCGACGTCTACGCGCAGCTGACCCGGTTGCTGCGCGACAAGCACGGCCAGCAGATCTACTCCGAAGACGGCTCGAGGGTGGACGATCTGGTCGCGAAGTTGCTCACCGGCCGCTGGATCGCGACGGCGGAGTCCTGCACCGCCGGGCTGTTGGCGGCCCGGCTGACCGACCGGCCCGGCTCGTCGGAGTATGTGGCGGGGGGCGTGGTGTCGTATTCCAACGAGGCCAAAGCGCAACTTCTCGGCGTCGACCCGGCGCTGATCGAGGCGCACGGCGCGGTGTCCGAGCCGGTGGCCGAGGCGATGGCGGCCGGTGCGTTGAAACGCTTCGGGGCCGACACCGCGGTCGCGATCACCGGGATCGCCGGCCCGGGCGGCGGCACGCCGGAAAAGCCGGTCGGCACAGTCTGTTTCACCGTGAAGCTGGCGGAGGGCCGCCAAGTCACCCGGACGCTGCGGCTACCCGGCAACCGGTCCGACGTCCGGGAGCGGTCGACGACCGTGGCGATGCACCTGCTGCGGCGCGTGCTCACCGGCCCCGAATGAATTCAGGTCACTTCCGTTGGCAGGAAAGCGCTTTCGGTGGTACCGAAGCGGACCCCCGTGGCGTCCTTGCCGATGAACGTGAGGAAGGCGACGGCGATCAGCACCGGCACGATCGTCGCCGCCAGCGCGAAGGGATAGCCGTGCGTCTCGGCCAGCCGCTCCTGGATGGGCAGGTTGAATGCGGCCAGCAGGTTTCCGAGCTGGTAGGTAACGCCGGGGTAGAGGCCGCGGATGGCGTCGGGCGACATCTCGGTCAGATGAGCGGGGATCACGCCCCAGGCGCCCTGCACGCACACCTGCATCAGGAACGAGCCGAGGCACAGCATCGCCGCGCCGTGCGAGTAGGCGAACATGGGCACGATCGGCAAGCCCAGCAAGGCGCAGAAGATGATGGTGTGGCGGCGGCCGAAACGCTGTGACAGCGTGCCGAAGACCAGCCCGCCGATGATGGCGCCGAGGTTGTAGACGATCACGATCCACTTGACCGTCGCGCTGGCCAGCCCCGCGCCCTGGTTGGTGGTCGCCGTCAGGAACGTCGGGTAGACGTCCTGTGTCCCGTGGCTCATCCAGTTGAACGCGGTCATCAGCAGCACCAGATAGACGAACCGGCGGACTATCGCGGCGTCACGCAGCACGTCGCGAATCCTGGTGCTGGTGAGCCGCATTCGGTCCTGCGCGGCCTCCCATACCTCGGATTCCTCCACACGGTAGCGGATCATCAGGCTGATCAGCGCCGGGATGATGCTCAACCCGAACAGCCAGCGCCACGACAGGCCCAGCCAGTTCATCACCACCAGCGAGGCAACACTGGCCAGCAGGTAGCCGAAGGCGTAACCCTCCTGCAGCAGCCCCGAGAAGAACCCGCGTCGCTCGACGGGAACCTTCTCCATCGCGAGCGCCGCGCCCAATCCCCACTCACCGCCCATGCCGATGCCGTACAGCAGCCGCAGGATCACCAGCACGGTGAAATTGGGCGCGAAGGCGCACAGGAACCCGACGACGGAGTAGAACATCACGTCGACCATCAGGGGCAGCCGGCGGCCGACGCGGTCGGCCCACAGCCCGAACAACAGCGCCCCGACGGGGCGCATGACCAGGGTGGCCGTCGTGACGAAGGCGACCTCGGCCTTGCTGTGATGAAAAGTCTTTGCGATGTCGGCATAGACGAGCACAACGATGAAGTAGTCGAAGGCGTCCATTGTCCAGCCGAGCAATGCCGCGATGAAGGAGTTTCGCTGGTCGGCGGTCAGCTTCATTCGAGGACTTTGTGTGGTCACTTGAGCATCGTGCAGTACCGGTTGGCAAAGCGCGAGAGTAAGTTCCGGATACATGCGAATCATCGACGCCGATGGACACGTTGCCGAGAACTCCTCGCTGGCGATCGAAGCGATCAAGCGCTGGCCCGACCACGTCAAGCCCAGCACCGACGGGCGGCTGCGGTTGACGCTGGAAGGCCGCAATTACCCTGAGGACCGGGGCCCGGGAGCGGGTTGTCCGCCCGAGCACGGGATCAGCAAGGCACCCGATATCAATTGCCGCTCACCCGAAGGCGTGCTGGGCGACGCCGACCGCGACCACATCGACACGATGGTGCTGTATCCGAGCATGGGGCTGTGCGCGCCGAGCCTCGAGGACCCCGAATTCGCCGCGGGATTCTCGCGCCTCTACAACCAGTGGATCGCGGATTACTGCGCCTCGTCCGGGGGCCGGTTGCGCGGGGTCGCCGTGACCCCGATCGAGCACGGTCAGGCGGCCATCGACGTCATGACCGAGGCCAAGGACCTCGGGCTGGTGGCGACTTTGGTGCCGCCCGCACTCAAGACCCGCAACCTCGACCACCCGGACCTCGATCCGTTCTACGCCGCCGCCGTCGACCTGCAGATGCCCCTGGGCGTCCACGGCGCCCCCGGCATTCACCTGCCGAAGATCGGCGTGGACCGCTTCACCAACTACATCCAGGTGCACTGCATCAGCTTCCCGTTCGACCAGATGACGGCGATGACCGCGATGGTCTCCGGCGGTGTCTTCGAGCGCCATCCGCAGTTGCGCGTCGCCTTTCTCGAGGCCGGCGCGGGCTGGGTCCCGTTCTTCATCGACCGCCTGCACGAGCATTACGAGAAGCGGGGGGATTGGGTCGAGCGCGGCTGGCGGCGCGATCCGCACGAGTACCTGGCCGCGGGCAACATCTTTGTGACCTGCGAGCCGGAAGAGCCGATCCTGCCCGGCGTGATCGACGTGCTCGGCGCCGACTTCATCATGTTCGCCAGCGATTACCCCCACTGGGACGGCGAATGGCCGGAGAGCACCAAGCACCTGCGCACCCGCGCCGACATCAGCGAGGAGGCGCGCGAAAAGATCGGCGGGCTCAACGCGCAGCGCTTCTACAACCTGAACTGAGCCGGGTGGCAGGATTCACTGCTATGGGCCCTTTTCTGCTGCGCGCCGCGCTGACCGGACTTGCATTGTGGATCGTCACGCTGATCGTGCCGGGGATGCGGTTCGTGGGCGGTGACACCAAGCTGGAGAGGGTCGGCATCATCTTTGTGGTCGCCGTGATCTTCGGCCTGGTCAACGCGTTCATCAAGCCGGTCGTCCAGATCCTGTCGATCCCGCTCTACATCCTGACGATGGGGCTCATCCATATCGTGATCAACGCGTTGATGTTGTGGATCACCGCCTGGATCACCCAGCACACCACGCACTGGGGCCTGGCGATCGACCATTTCTGGTGGACGGCGATCTGGGCCGCGATCGCGCTGTCGATCGTGAGCTGGGTGCTGTCACTGGTCATTCGCGACGTCGGCCGCGCTCGCGCCTGAGGTTCAGCGGCCCCGCCAGCGCGGTGGTCGCTTCTCGGCGAAGGCGCGCGGACCTTCCTTGGCGTCCTCGGTCTCGAAAACGCGGTCGCTGTGCCGTGTTTCGTTGGCGTAGGCCGACTCGAGGTCGAGCGCCAAGCCCTCGACGGCTGACTGCTTGGTCGCGAAGACCGCGAGCGGCGCGTTGGCCGCGATGCGCTCGGCGTAGTCGTACGCGGTGTCCATCAGCCGGTCCGCGGGAACCACCCTGTTGATCAAGCCCATGGCCAGGGCCCGCTCCGCGTCCACCATGTCGGCCGTCAGCAGCAGCTCCATCGCGAGCGGGTAGGGCATCTGCCGGGGCAGCCGGACGGTGCTCCCGCCGCCGGCGAACAGGCCGCGCTTCGGCTCCATGACCGCGAAGCGCGCCTCGGGCACGGCGACGCGAACGTCGGTCGAGGTCAGCATCTCGAAGCCGCCCGCGACGCAGGTGCCGTTGACGGCCGCGACGATCGGCTTGTACACCGGGAACCGATGCAAGACGGCGTGGATGGCGTCGTCCTTGTTCCAGCCCTCGGGCCTGGGCAGGTCCCCGGTGAGCTCCGGGATGAATTTCTTCAGGTCGGCCCCGGTGCAGAAGTCCCGGCCGGCGCCGGTGATCACCGCGACCCAGGCGCGCTCGTCGTCGCGGAACGCCGCCCAGGCATGGGCCAGATCGCGGAAGTGTTCCATGTCCAGCGAGTTGCGCGTCTCGGGACGGTTGATCGTGATGGTGGCGATGTGGGCCCGCAGGGCGTAGTCGATGCTCACCGCGCCTCCGGGTGATCAACCAGGCGCACCACGTCACGCGCGCAACCCCACGACAGCGTCACGCCGTTGCTGCTGTGCCCGTAGTTGTGAATGCACCGGGCCCGCCCGAGCGGTTCGGCCTCCACCCGCACCGCCGGCCGGTCCGGACGCAGCCCGGTGATCGTCTCGATCACCTCGGCCCCGCGCAGCCGCGGCTCGACCCGGCGGCAGCGCCGAACGATGCGGTCGGTCACTTCGGGATCCGGGGTGGTGTCCCAGCGGTCGGGAATGCTGATGCCGCCGCACACCACGCGCTGCGGGTGGGGGAAGAAGCAGGTCCATTCCGGCCCCCCGCTCAACTCGATAAACAGTTGCCGCACACCGGGATTGGCCAGCACGACGTGCTGACCGAACAGCGGCCGCACGGTGTCGTCGCCCGCGAGCGCTGCCGCGCCGAGCCCGGCACAGTTGACGACTACCGGTGCGGAGTCGGCGGCCTCGGCCAGCGACCGGACCGGGCGCCGCTCGATCTCGCAGCCGGCCGCGGCCAGCCGGCGGGTCAGGTAGTCGAGGTAGCGCGGCATGTCGATCATCGGCATGCTGGCGCGGAATCCGGCCCCGTAGCCGTCCGGGACATCGGCCGGATCGGCCGGCCGCAGGTCGGGGATCAGCCTGGCCGCGGGCGAGGCAGCCGCGGCCGCGATGAACTCCCCGACGGCCAGCGCCGGTGCCAGGCGAACTCCGGCGCCCGGGTCGTCGGCCAGTTGACGAAACACCCGCAGGGAATGCGCGGTCCAATCCAGGGTCGCCGCGGCGCGTTCGGCCGGGCGAGGGGGTGCCCATACCGCACCGGCGACCACCGATGTCGTCTCTTGCGGCATCGCGGCCGCCCACACCCGCACCGGCCGGCCCGCTTCGGCCAGGCACACGGCCGACGTCAAACCGCTGACGCCGGCACCGATGACGACAATCTGCTGCGGGTCGCCCGCGTGACTGGCCAATGGCAGCAAGCTCTCGTCAGGAATGGGGGGGTTGCTGGCCGTTCTGGCCGCCGAGCAGCCCGTTGAGGATGCCGAGAGTGCCTTGCACGCCGGGAGGCACTGTGGTGGGAGGCGGTGTGGCGTCGGGCGTCAGCTGCCAGGGCTGGCAGCCCGATGTCTTGAACGATTTGTCGGTCGGATCGATCTGCACGACCTGTGGCTTTTTGCTCAGGGCGTTGTCGACGAGATTGCCGTCGGGGTTACCCAGCCGCTTCCAGTAGCAGGTCCCGTCACCGACGGGCCCCGCCGAGCTGTAGATGCCCGGCGCGATGTCGGTCCCCACCGCGTACGTGCCGTCGTGGTCGATCGCCGTCTTCGGCCCGGGCGGCGGTGTCGGCTCCGGATCGGCCCCGGCGATGCCCGTAGACGCCGCCGTCACGGCCCAGCCCGCAAGCAACAGCCCGGCAGCCGCACATCGTGTCGCCACGGATGCTTTCACCTCGAGCCCCACGAGGTAGCAGCCTACCGGTGCGAGCAACTCATTTCACATCGACGTTGACGAGCGCGGAACGGAAGGCTCGACGCGAGGCCCGTTACTAGCCACCGTGGCATCGGAGACGTCGTAGCGAGCCCACCCGGCGTTGGCTCCCAGGCCGCCTGTCCCAATTCCGGTCGCCTTCAACAAAGTAATGGGCGTAAGCGGGCCGGGGGCAAGCCATTCCCCCGGCCTCGGCGTTGGCGTCGACAACGGTTGGCCATTGCTCGGTGGCAGGTTGTCGATATCGTCCGAGCTGGGCATGTCGTCGGGGAGTTGTTCTATGGGACTGTGATCCCCGATAGGTTGAGACACGTGTGGTACCGAGCAGCCGGAACATCGGCCCCAGTAGATGACCTCGGTCTGGTCGAGCTGGAAGCCGTTGGCGTCTGACGGGGCCAAGCAAAGTGTGTCACTGACGGCACAGTCCACGTCTGCAATGACCCCACAAACCCGGCAGACCATGTGATGGTGGTTGTCGCCCACCCGGGACTCGTAGCGCGCTACTAAACCCGGGGGCTGAACCCGCCGCAGCAGACCGGCGTCAGTCAGCGTATGCAGGATGTCGTAGACCGCCTGTCGGGATACATCCGACACACAATTACGCACCGCGAAAATGATCGTTTCCGTGTCAGAATGTGGATTCGTGTGCACGGCGTACAACACCGCAATTCGCGGGCGGGTAACTCGTAGCTCGGCCGTACGCAGCCGATCGATGAAATTCGCTGCCAAGGACACCTCAACGAAATGCAAGCCTTTTCTGGAATTGATCAAGCTCTCAACCCCTTCCCTTGGATGGTGAAACCCACGGGCGCCCGACACCTATGAGAACCCTACGGCCGACAGTATTTTCACGGCGCAGCCAAGGTTAGGGTCCTTGGATATCTTATGGTGCGTTTTCGCTCAAATCGAATCAGGTCTCGGCGACGCGCAACGGCAATAATTGACCAAACCTTCAGCTGCTATGACTTGGGTCTGCAATAACGATTTATTTCAGTCGAAAGGTATTCTTTATACGGGTGCTAGCGCCGTCCGGTTTTGGTCAAGGGTGGGGACCGCCTTTCGAGTCCGCGCCACGGTGCGCGGCCCGCACACCGAGCACGGGTTGTGTACCTCGACCGTTGTCGAAGGTCGGGGACCACGGCCAGCGTCCACGCGCGTCGGCCCACACCAGCTGGAGCGCCCTTACCTCGCTGCCGTGGATCGCGATCGCGACGTTCATATGCGCGTCGGGATGTTCGACCTCGACGACTTCGATGAGGGTCGGGCCAGGCAGGGCGAGTCGGGCACCCGGCTTGGGCGCATCGACATCCCAGACCACCTCCGCTGCCGACTCGGCGAGGCCGCCCAACACTTCGAGCGCCCGCAGCGGTGAGACGCCGGTCATCAAGAACTCGGGCAACCCGTGGCCGGCCAGGCCGATGGTGTACGCGTACGGAACCCGGTCCTCGACGTACTGCACCGTCCAGCCTCGTCCGCGAATCTTTCCGCGGATCACATCGAGGTAGTCGTCTACGGTGCTCCCCGGGTGGTCGCACATCCAGCACATCGCAAGTCCCCTTTCATCGTGCTTGCCGACACGATGCACGCGGGGTCTGACATGTTTGGCACTGCGGCCGGGGCGCGGCACACCCTGCACATAGCGAAAGTATTGCGGCAGAAGGGAATACGTTACGTCAGCCGGCGCACTTTGCCGGCGTAGCCCAGCGCATGTTCGTAGGTCTTGAGGTTGTCGCGAGAGATCTTCGCGTGCACCGGACGCTCGAGGAAGAAGCGCAGCACGGGGTTGTAGGCGTGGTAAGTCTCGTGGAACGTCAGCACCGTGGTGCCGTCGGGCTGCTCCTCGAGTTGGTGATAGCCCTCGGCGCGCGACCACAACGGCGCGCCGACCGCCACGTATCGCGACAGCTTGTTGAGCTCCGCCTCGGTCACGGTCTCCCAGGAGCGTGCCCGGCCACCGGTCAACAGGTACTTGGGCACTTCGAAGACGCAGGTGCGGACCAGGCCCTCACCGGCCTCGTTGCCCTCGTTGAGGATTTCCATGCTGCCGTTCGGCCACGTGAGCACTCGCGGCCGCGGCGCGTTCGGCGGAACCGGCGGATGCAGCACCCGCCACACCTTCCTCGGCGGCGCGTCGACGTGGAATCGCACGGTGTAGGACTGCATCAGCGTTCTCCAACCAGGTGTCCCCAGGTATCCCAATAGGTGATGGTTTCCGCGGGCGGCCGCTTGGCCGGTCGGAAGTCGGTGCCGATCGTGTAGGCGACCGGAAAGAGCGCGGCCTGGGTGGCCGTGTCGGGGATCCCGAGCAATTCGGCCACCTCTTGCTCTTTGGCCAGGTGCATCGTCGTCCACACCGACCCCAGGCCGCGGGACCGCAGGGCAAGCAGGAAGCTCCAGCCGGCCGGGATGATCGACGCCCAGGCCGACGCCGCGGTCAGCAGGTTCGAGTTGTCGATCCGGTTGTCCAGGCAGGGGATGACGTGCACGGGGACCCGGGCCAGCGTCTCGGTCAGGGCCAGCGCGCCGGAGTACACGCGCCGGGTCTGCGGATTTGACGCCTCCCTGGCCGCATGCCCGAGATATTCAGCGCCGACGCTGCGATAGATGTCGGCGATCGCGGCGCGCTTGTCGGCGTCGGTGATCACCAGCCAGCGCCAGTCCTGTGCGTTGCTCGCCGTGGGCGCCTGCATGGCCAGTCGTATGCACTCGAGAATCACCTCGCGGCCGACGGGCCGGTTCAGGTCGAGGCGTTTGCGCACCGCTCGGGTAGTGGTCAGCAACTCATCGACCGAGGCGATGTCCATCGGATCCTTACTGTGTTGGGCGAGGCCGATCAAAGGTCGATTGCGCAGGACTGGTCGACACCGAGCACCGCCAACGAGCGCCCCAGGCCGAGGAACACCGCGACGCAGAGCGTCAGATCGAGGATCTCCTCGTCGGAGAACGCCCCGCCCAGCCGCTCGAAGAACGCGTCGTCCATCGACGCGTGGTCGTTGGCGAAGCGCTCCGCGAACTCGATGGCCAGGCGCTGACGCGGCGTGTAGCCGGGGTAGCTGGCGTAGGCGGCGACGTTCTCGTACAGCTCCGGGGCAACACCGGCGTCCAGCACGGACCGGGCGCGGAAATCCGAGCAGGCGACGCAGTCGTTGATCTGCGCGATTCGCATCCGCGCCAGCTCCCGCTCCTCGGCCGGCAGAATGCTCTGCTCGTACGCGCCCCGAATCATCCGCTCGACCATGCCGCCGAGCTGCGGCCGCAGCGTCCAGAGCATGGCGGCTTCGCCGCCGGGCCCATCCGGTACATCGAGTCGGGCCATGCGTGAACTCCTGCCCGGTGAAGGTCGTTACCGTGTTGAGCAAACCAGATTCTCAACTCGGCTGTCTAGGTCGGCCTACGCGCAATCGTGCGGATGCAGACCCGGCGCTGACGCGAGAATTTGGTCGGGTTACGGTCCGTTGATCGAGGGCGTTCATCGGGCGAACGTCCCGTGTTTGGAGGTCTCGGCGTGCTGTTCATGCACGAGGTACACAGGGTGCGCGGCCGCGCCGAAGATGACTTCGAGGCCGCGTTCCGACAGGGCTGGATGCCCACGCTCGCCGCCCATGACGACGCCCGGCTACTGTGGTACGCCGATCACGCGCAAGGCAGCGGGCCCGCCTACACCGTCGTCACCATCACCGCGGTCAAGGACGGCGCGGCCTGGGAGCGCCTCGCGCTGCGGGTGCAGCACGGCGACCTGCAGAAGTGGATCCGCGGCCTCGACGAACTCCGCCATGAGGTCGAGGCCAAGCTGCTGGTGCCGCTGCCGTGGTCGCCCCGACAGGACGTCTCGTTCGACGAGGTGCCCACCGACGGCCGGGAGCATGAGCTGACGCTCTACATGGAAGACACCATGTGGCCCTACCAGGACAAGTTCGAGCAATACATCGACCGCTGCGGCGACGTCTATGCCCGCAGCCTGGAGCGGCCGTCTTCGATGCTGACGATCCAGGCGGCCCTTCAGCCCGCGCTGGGCAGCCACGTGCGCCGCGAGGTCATCCTGATGCAGCGGATCAAACGGCCGGAGCAACTGCTCGAACTGCTCCGAAGCCACATTCCCTCCGAATACCGCGCCCCGGGCACGTGGATGCACGACGCCCTGGACCTACGCGACCAGTGGACCAGCCGGCTACTGCGCACGTCCGCGTGGTCACCCCTGTATTAGGCCCACGGATGAACATCGGGACCCTCCTCGATGCCGCCGCCACCGGCGAACCGGCCCGGACCGCGCTCATCATCGACGGCCGCTTCATCAGTTACGGCGACCTGGCGACGACGGTGCGGCGCTGCGCCGCCGCCCTGGCCGCTCATGGGGTGGTGGCCGGCCGGCGCGTCGCGGTCGTCGACAACGGAAGCCTGCTCTCGGTCGCGACGGTGCTCGGCGCGGCGCGCGTCGGCGCCGCCGCCGCCTTGATGAATCCCGCGCTGACGCCGCCCGAGCTGCGGGGGCTCCTGGCGAATGCCGGCTGCACCGACGTGGCGGTCGCGGGGGAGCCGTACGTCGAGCGCGTCCGCGACGCGGGCGCTCCGACGGTGCTGACGGTGTCCGACCTCACCGGCGAATCGCCCGAGCCGCCACCACCCGCCGATGACCACGCCGCCGGGGACGCCCTGGTCCTGTTCACCAGCGGCACGACGGGACTGCCCAAGGCCGTTGGCATCACCGCCCGGCAGCTCACCGCGCGGATCAGGGGGATGGCGGTGCCATTCCGGGCCGGGGCCCGACCGGCGGTGGGGATGATGTGCGTCCCCTTCTTCCATGTCGGCGGCGCGCTGGGCACGCTCGGCGGTTTGTATTCGGGCACCACCTCGGTGGTGCAGCCGCGCTTCGACGCCGGCGAGTGGCTACGGCTGGTGTCGGAGCACCGGGTGGCGACCACCTTCATGGTGCCCACGATGCTGCAGCGCATCCTCGACCATCCGGACTTCGCCGGCACCGATCTGACGTCGTTGGTCGCCATCGCCTATGGGGCCGCCGCCGCGCCAGTCGCTTTGGTGCGCAGGGCGATGGCCGCGCTGCCGCACGTCGCGTTCGCCAACGTGTTCGGCCAGACCGAGACGCTCGGGGCATACACGACCCTGCTGCCCGACGATCACCGCGATCCGGCGCGGGCCGGTTCGGTCGGCCGGCCGCTGCCCGGGGTCGAGGTGCGGGTGGTCGATCCCGCCACCGGCAACGACGTCGCGCCCGGAACGGTGGGCGAGCTGTGGGTGAACACCACCCAGAACGTGACCGAAGGTTGGCTGCGCACCGGTGACCTTGCCCGCCAAGATCCCGACGGCTACATCTTCCCGTCCGGCCGGCTGAGTGACACGATCAACCGCGGTGGAGAGAAGTTCGGGCCGGTCGAGGTCGAGGAGGCGTTGCGTTCGCATCCGGCAGTGAGCGACGTGGCGGTCGCGGGTGTCGCCGACGAGGAGCTCGGCCAGCGGGTCGGGGCCGCCGTAGTCGCTTGCGCGCCAGTGACACTCGAGCAGTTGCGATCGCATTGCCGGAAATTGATCGCCTACTTCAAGCTGCCCGAGCGGCTGGCGATCGTCGATCAGATTCCCTACAACGCGACCGGCAAGGTCAGCCGCCGTCAGATCGCCGCGCTCATCGTGGACGAGACCTGAGCCAACGCCTGAAAGAGGAGAGCCAGTGCTGTTTCTTCACGAGACCCACAAGGTGGTCGGCGCGCGGCAGGACGAATTCGAAGCCGCCTACCGCGACGGCTGGATGCCCATGCTGGCCCGCGAAGACAACGCCCGGCTGCTCTGGTACACCAACCACGCCCACGGCAGCGGGGCGTCCTATACCGTCGTCACCATCACCGGGATCAGCGACGGCGCGGCCTGGGAGAGCCTGGCCCGCCGGGCCCAGGGCGGGGACCTTCGGCCCTGGATGCGCGAGCTGGACAACCTGCGCCACGAGGTGACGGGCAAGCTGCTGCTGCCGGTCGCGTGGTCACCGCTGCAGGCCGTCGATTTGGCAAGCGTGCCCACCAACGGCCAGACCCACCCGCTGACCATGTTCATGGAGGACACCGGCTGGCCCTACGCGGCGTTGGACGACTACATCCGCTCCTGGGACGAGATCTACTACCGGCCGCTGTCCCAAGCGCCCGCCAGGATGCGGATCCTCGACATCCAGGCGTGCTTCCAGGTCGCCCACGGCAGCTATCGGCGCCGAGAAGCCATGCTGTGGCAGAAGATTGACGACTCCGACAACTACGCGGCCCTGGTCCACCTGCTCACCGAGGAGGTTCCGGCCGAGCACCGGGCGCCCGGCAGCTACATGTTCGAGGCCCTGAAGTTCCGCGACCAGTGGCAGAGCCGGCTGTTGCGGACGTCGGACTGGTCACCCCTGTACTGAGCCGGGCGCGTGCGCCCGGTTCAGGATCTCGTTGGCCTCCGCGACCATGTCGGCGACCACCTCTGCGGCGGGACGTACTTGGCGAATGCGCCCGACCGCCTCGCCAATGATGATGGCCGCGGTGTCGAAATCCTCTGCAGCGGTCGCATTTTCGAAGGCGTTCACCGCGTCGGGCAACGCAGCCGACAGCTCGTGTTCGTTGCCGTGCCAGGAGTCGAGGAAGGAGTTGCCCAGCGCCCGCACGGTGTATTCGGCGGGCCAATCCAGCCGCCGCACAACGTCATAGACCCGGGTGCGAACGGTTTCATCCCCGCTGGCAAGAAGGGCACGCTGCTGTGCACGCGGCGACACCGACGCCTCCGGGGTCGCCCAGAACCCGGTCCCCACGAGCGCGCCGTCGGCGCCGAGCGCCAGCGCCGCGGCCAGGCCCCGGCCGTCGGCGATACCGCCCGCGGCCACCACGATGGTTCGGGGCGCGAGTTCGGCGACAAGGTCGACGACGTCGGGCACCAGCGTGAAAGTCGAACGGGCGGTCATTCCGTGCCCGCCCGCCTCGCCGCCCTGAGCCACGATGATCTCCGCGCCGGCGTCCAGGGCCTGGCGGGCGTGGTCGAGGTTCTGCACCTGGGCGGTGAGTGGAACGCCGGCGGCGCGGATGCGGCCGGCGAACGGCTGTAGCTCGCCGAACGACAGCATGATCGTGGCCGGCTGCCGCGCCAGGGCCGCATCGAGCAACTCGGGCGTCCGCGAAAGGCTCCAGGTGATGAACCCGCATCCGACCCTCGTCGGCCGGGCCCGGTCGAATTCCAGCTCCAGCCAGTCCTTGTCGCCGTAACCGCCGCCGATGAGGCCGAGGCCGCCGGCCGAGGTCACCGCCGCCGCGAGCCGGCCGCCGGAGACTCCCGCCATCGGCGCGAGCATGATGGGATGTTCGATTCCGAGGAACTCGGTGAGGCGGGTTTTCAGGCTCATGTCAGCTCTCCGGTCAGGAACTGCGCCCGGCCGTGACCGAAAGACCAGTCGTCGTCGCCGTTTTCGGTGATCGAGACGATCAAGTCCGCCGGGTCGATCCCGCACCGCTCAGCCAGCGTGAGCGCCAGCAGCTCATAGAACTTCTCCTTCATGGCACGCGTGCGGCGCCGGCTGACCACGTGCACGATCACCTGCTGGGCCGAGCGGGTGATGCCGAGACCGGTGTCCCACGCGACGATCTCGTGGGCGGGATGGGTGTGCACCACCTGATAGCGGTCGCGCGGCGGCACCCCGAACGCTTCGACCACCGCCTCGTGAACGGCGTCCAGCAGCGCCCGAACCTCCGACGGCACGCGGCCCTCGATGAGGTCGATGTAGAGCAACGGCATTTTCTCTCCTTCGGTCGGTGTCCTGCTTTCGACGGTAGGTCCGGGGAGATCGGCTGTGAAATGCCTGTTGTCATCGATCTATGCTTCTCAGGCATGGGCACGCTGGACAGTGGCCGGGTCGAGTTGCGTCACCTGCGGGTGTTCGAGGCGGTGGCGCGGCTCAAGTCATTCACCCAGGCCGCGGACGAGCTCAGCATCACCCAGCCGGCGTTGAGCCGCACCGTCCAGCAGCTCGAAGACGCGCTGGGAGTCACGCTGCTCGACCGCAGTTCGCGGCACGTGGAGACGACGCAGGCCGGACGGACGTTCCTCGATCACGTCGAACGAGCGCTCGCGGAGCTGGAGCGCGGATTCGGCGCCGTGCGGCGGCAGGCCAGCATCCGCCTGGGCTTCAGTTGGTTGCTGCCCGACCCGTGGGCGCAGGACACCGTCGCCCGCTTCGAACGCGCCACCGGGACGGCGGTCACGTTGATCCGCGCCGACGACGCGCTGGGTGCGGTGCAGCAGGGGAAGGTCGACGTCGCGGTGGTGCGCGGACAGGTCACGTCGACCGCGGTGCGCGTCGTCCACCTGTTCAACGAATCGAGGGTCGCGGTCTGTTCGGTTCACTCGGCCCTCGCCGGACGGTCGGAGCTGGACTGGGCCGAGGTGCCGCGGTGGCCGTTGGTCGTCAACACCGCCAGCGGCACCACCGGCCCGTGGTCCTGGCCCGCGGGAGAAGGCCCGGAAACCGTTGTGGAGACAAGGAATTTCGACGAATGGATCGAGTCGGTCGCGGCCGATCGCGGCATCGGCGTGATCCCCGACGTCGCCGTCAGGCGCAACATTCACCCCGGGGTGCGGTTCATCGCCCTGCGGCGAGCGCCCGAAAGCCCGGTCTCGCTTGCGTTTCTGCCGCGCGCCCGCAACGCCGTGCTACGCCGCTTCGTCGAGGCGGCCCTCAAGAGCGCTCCCTGAGCGCTCACGACTCCCGTTGTGCACCCACGGCGGGGTCCCTCGGCGTGTCGTCGCCGTGGGCACACGCTCGACCGGCGACCGCGAGCGCCGGTTCAGGGTTTGCAGGCGGGTTCGAGGGCAAGGACCGGGCCGCCGGATTGCAGGGACAGCAGATACAGATAGGTCGCGAGCGAATGTTCGCACAGCACCGAATATTTCACCAGCACCTTCGGCGGAAGTGGCACCAACCGAATCGGGTTCAGGTCGTGCGGGTTCAGCACATGCTCATAGTCGATGGGGGGCGGCAACGCGGTGATGACGTCCAGGCGGTTCGCGATGCGCCACGAATTCTTGACCGCCTGGTCATAGCTCCTCGCAAACAGTGAATCCCCGGTGCGTGGGCTGCCATAGGTGTAAACGGCCGCGACGGTGAACTTCGTGTTCGCCGCCATGTCGAGGGCAAGCAGCGTCGCAAGCGCCCCGCCCAGGCTGTGCCCGCAGAGCGTGACCGAGCCGACGGGTTGCCGGAACGGAAGCTTCGCGAATGTGTTGATCACCGTCGGCGCACCCGACGCGGCGCCGGTCCGCAGGGACACGTACATGTCGGTGAAGCCGTCTTCCGTATGGCCGGCGCCGGCCAGGAACGGGCACGGCACCTGGAGAAACTCGGCGTCGTGCATCCATTCCAGCATCCCCTCGGTACCGCGGATCGCGATTGCCACGTCGCCCGTCTTCTCGTCCTGGCAGATCAGCCCGATGGACACGTCGTCGTCGACGCGCCCCGGATTCATGTCGGTCGCCAGGTCGTTGGCGTAGATCGTCGTGACCACGGTGTAGTCGACACCGCCGGCGCTCAGAGCCTCACCGGCCCTGTTCGTCAAATCGCCCGGCGATGTCGCATAGGCGGCGTTGACGAGCTGGCCGAATCCGATTGCCTCTTCAACATCGAACGTCGGCTGCGTCGAAGGCATCAGGACCCGAACGTACCGGTGAACTGCGCCTGTCCGGATGCGGCCTGCGCTATGGCCTGCGCCGCTTGTGGCCCAACGAGCCCCGGGGGGAGCTCATACGTGGCCGGGAGCTGGTAGAGGGTGAACCGGTAGTGGTGCACCCCGGTGCCCGCGGGCGGGCACGGCCCGCTGTACCCCGCCTGGCCGGCCGAGTTCGGCAGACTGGTGCCCGCGGCGGGAGTCTGACCATCCGCGGTGCTGCCGGGGCCGGGAGGGATTCCGACCACGAGCCAGTGGACGTAGGGCCCGCGCGGGGCGTCGGGATCGTCGACGACGAGCGCCGCCCCCAGCGGCGCCGACCACGTCAGCGGAGGCGCCACATCGGCCCCCTTGCAGGTGTACTGCACGGGAATCGGCGCGCCGTCCGGAATCGCCGGGCTGCTGATCGTCAACGGTCCGTCGGCGGGCGCTTGCGCGACGATCCGGCCGAGTGTCGTCACCTTCGGCGTCAGCGGAGCCGTCATGCGGCTGCCGCCGTTGCCGCCGCAGCCGGGCAGCGCCACGAGGAGCGCCAGCCCGGCCGTGACCGATGCGATGCGGTGAAACGTGCTCGCCTGTGTCGATTTCATAAAGGACAGTGTCGCTCGCCGACGGTTGGTCCGGAAGGACTCGTTCGCACGCAGACAGTGCGCTTTGGCTAGGACAGGTCGCGGAGGGCGACGCACTGCTCGGTGCCGTCGAGCCAGAGCAGAAACCGTGAGGGCAGCGGAAACAGTCCGGCCGCGAGGCTGGTGGGCACGAGGTTCGGGTCGCCAACCGGGATGGTGCGTCCCTGCCAATGCAGTTGGCCGGGTCGAGCCTGCAGGTTGACATACCAATTGGTTTTCGGCCCATAGGTGAGTGGGACGATGAAGCCACCGGGCTGCTCCACCACGCGGATGGGTGTCGCATAGCGCCGGCCGGACCGCCGGCCGGTGTGCTCCAGCACGGCGAAGATGCTGTGTGGTCGGCCGGCGCGGCCCACGCTGGTCACCAGCTTGTTGGCCATCCGCTTGTTGCGATGCCGCTTGGCGTCGATCACCGCCTGGTCGCCGCGGCGCATGCCGGCCGCGATGCGTGCTCGCCGCACGATCGCCGCGACCACCGCGATAGCCGGCACCGCCCGAGCGCATCGGCGCGCTCGACCGCTCCTCATTCCAGCGAGACTACCTGCCGCCCTTCACTTCGAGCACCCGCTTGCGCAGGCCGTCCGTCGCCGTTTCCATCAGCCCCTTGGCCCCGCGCTTGACCAGGAAACCGGGCACCGGCGCGGAAAGGTCCACGGTGAGTTCGAAACGGACCCTGGTCGAATCGCCTTCGGGCGTCAGCGTGTAGCGGCCCTCCTGCGCACGTTGCTGCTTGGAGCTCTCCAGCGTCCAGCCCACGCCGTCGTCGTGCACGGAATAGTCGAGCACCTGCTCGTCGGTGACGCCGACGATTTTGACCTTTTGCCGGGATCTGCTCGGATGGCCGTCCTTGTCCCGCTCCAGGATTTCGACCTTCTTATGGATCGAGGACCACTCGGGTAGCGACTCGAGGTCGAACAGAACGTCCATGATTTCGTCGGGCGTCGCGTCGATGACGACTTCGCGGGTCTCGGTGATGGCCATGGCTAGATTAGATAACCCCTGTCGCGGTGCAGGAAACTCAGGGCACCAGGACGACCTTGCCGACGTTCTCCCGGGCCGCCAGGATGCGGTGAGCCTCGGGCGCCTCGGCGAACGGCACCGCCGCGTGCACGACGGGAGCGATGGTGCCGTCCTCGAGACCCTTGGCCAGGGGAGTGATCCAGGGTTCCAGCGTGCCGCGGTCATCCCACAGCCGCAGCATGTTGAGGCCGATCACGGCCTTCGACTCCGAGAGCTGGTCGAGCAGGTTGAACCCGCGCAGCATCGCCAGCGCGTGCGGCGCCGCCGCGCGCAGCGAGCGCTTCTCGCCGTGCTGCATCGCCGAAACCCCATATCCCACAAGCCTTCCGCCCGGGCGCAGCAGGGCGTAGGACCGCCGCAGCGACGTGCCGCCCAGCGCGTCGAGCACCAAGTCGTAGGGGCTCGAAGTTTTCAGGCCCTTCCACCAGCCGTCGCGGCGGTAGTCGATCGCCCGGTCCACGCCCAACTCCGCCAGCTTCGCGTGCTTGCCGGGCGAGGCGGTGCCGTGCACCTCGGCCCCGGCTGCCTTCGCGAACTGGACCGCGGCGATGCCGACACCGCCGGCGGCGGCGTGCACCAGGACGCGCTCGCCGGCGCGCAGCGATCCGTAACCGTGCAGCGCGGCCCAGGCGGTCGCGTAGTTGACGGGGACGGCCGCCCCCTCTTCGAAGGTCAGCGCGTCGGGGAGCCGCACGGAATCGCTGGCCGCGACGTTGACGATCTCGGCGTAGCCGCCGAATCGCGTGCCCGCCAGGACCCGCTCGCCGACGCGGCCGGCATCGACACCGTCGCCGACGGCCTCGACCGTCCCGGCGACTTCGTAGCCGACCACCGCGGGCAGTTTCGGCGCGTCGGGATACATGCCGACGCGGGCGAGGTGGTCGGCGAAGTTCACCCCGGCCGCGCGCACCGCAACCCGCAGCTGCCCCGGGCCCGGTGGCGGCGGGTCGGGGCGCTGCTGGACCTGCAAGACCGACGGGTCGCCGTGCTTGGTGATGACGACTGCGCGCATCGTGTTCCTCCTCGACCGCTCAGGCCCGCGCGGCGGCGTCGGCAAGGCGGGGGAGGACGACGTCGCGCCAGCCGGGGCCCATCCGGTCGAAGGCCTCGGCCATCCTCGTGTCACTGAGGTCAAAACCGCTGTGCTCCAAGAACACTCGAGTGCCGGTACCTTCCGGCTCCAGGCGCCAGGTCAGCGTCCAGGCCGCGGTGAAGGTATAGACGAAGCTCGGCCCACCACAGTCGCACCAGCTCCGGTTCGGTCAGCAGCCGCCACACCTTCGCCGGTGGTGCGGCAACGAATTGATCCACCCGAATGGCGGCGGGCGCCTTTCCCGCCAAGCGCGGCTCGGTCATTCCAGCTCCTTAGCTGTCTCGGCGAGCCCGGCCAGCCGAGCGCGCCAGAACTTCTCGAACGGATGCAGCCACTCACCGAGTTGGGCCAGAGGTTCCGCGGTCAGACGGTAGATGCGCCGGCGGCCTTGCGGCTCGTCGGCCACCAGCCCGGCGTCGCGCAGCACCTTGAGATGCTCGGCGACGGCCGGGCGGCTGAGCTCGAACCGGGCGCTGAGTTCGCCGGCGGACAGGGGCCGTCCGGCCAGGATCTCCAGCAATTCCCGGCGCACGGGGTTCGCCAGGGCGAGAAAGACGCGATCGGGCGCGGCCACCGCGCCAAGATACGTCGGGAGTTTCCGACATGTCAACTCGTCCCGACATTTCCCGGCTCCGCGGCTACGGTCCTCCTTATGCATTTCGCTTGGGAGCGGCTGACCGCCGGCGTGCATCGCTGTCGCCTGCCGTTCTGCGACGTCACGATCGGGCTGGTGTGCGGGCGTGCCGGGGCGTTGCTCGTCGACACCGGGACCACCCTCGTCGAGGCGGCGGCCGTCGACGCCGATGTCCGCCGGATCGCGGGACGCCCGGTGACGCATGTTGTGTTGACGCACAAGCACTTCGACCATGTCCTGGGTTCCTCGGCGTTCGCCCACGCGGAGGTGTACTGCGCGCCCGAGGTGGTCGAATACCTGTCGTCGGCGACCGACCGGGTCCGCGCCGACGCGCTGAGTTACGGCGCGGACCCGACCGAGATCGACCGTGCGATCGCGGCCCTGCGCCCTCCCCAGCACGGGATTTACGACGCCGTCATCGACCTCGGGGACCGCGCCGCGACGGTCGCCCATCCGGGCCGAGGCCACACCACGTCGGATCTCGTGGTCATGGCGCCCGGGGGCGACGGCGGCCCGGTCGTGGTCTTCACCGGTGATCTCGTCGAGGAATCCGGCGACCCCGCCATCGACGCCGATTCCGACGTGGCGGCCTGGCCGGCAACGCTGGATCGCGTGCTCGCCATGGGCGGACCGCACGCCATCTACGTCCCCGGGCACGGGAAGGCCGTCGACGCGGACTTCATCGGCCGGCAGCGGGATTGGCTGAGCGCCTACCGCGGGCCGCGATGAGGCCGTCGGCTCGGCGGCGAGCGTCGCACCGTCGACCAAAAGCGTTGCTGGAGACGCCGCCGGCCCGGCGGATTCCGGTGGCCCCAACGCCGGAGTACGGCATGGCAACAGTTTTGGCTCGGGACCATTGACCCCTGATTGAACCGCCAGCTGCGGGGATAAACTCACCTGCAGCGGAATCGTGCTGGAAGAGGAGCGTAATCCCATGGCCATCATCGAAACGGACACAGCGATCCGGACGCCGTTCGAGCAGGACGTCGAGGCTACGCAGCGATACTTCGAGGGTTCGCGCTTTGCCGGGATCACCCGCCTGTACACGGCGCGCCAGGTCGCTGAGCAGCGCGGCACGATTCCGACCGACTACATCGTGGCGCGAGAGGCCGCGGCGGCGTTCTACGACCGGCTGCGCGAACTCTTCGCGGCGAAGAAGAGCATCACGACGTTCGGTCCCTATTCGCCCGGCCAGGCAGTGAGCATGAAGCGGATGGGCATCGAGGGCATCTACCTGGGCGGTTGGGCAACCTCGGCCAAGGGCTCGACGACGGAGGATCCCGGGCCCGACCTCGCCAGCTACCCGCTGAGCCAGGTGCCCGACGACGCGGCGGTGCTGGTGCGAGCCCTCCTCACGGCCGACCGCAATCAGGAGTACATGCGTCTGCACATGACCGAACAGCAGCGCGCCACCACGCCGGCCTACGACTTCCGCCCGTTCATCATCGCCGACGCCGACACCGGCCACGGCGGTGACCCGCACGTGCGCAACCTGATCCGCCGCTTCGTCGAGGTCGGCGTGCCCGGTTATCACATCGAGGACCAGCGCCCCGGCACCAAGAAGTGCGGCCATCAGGGCGGCAAGGTTCTGGTGCCGTCGGACGAGCAGATCAAGCGCCTCAACGCGGCGCGCTTCCAGCTCGACGTCATGCGGGTCCCCGGCATCATCGTCGCGCGCACCGACGCCGAGGCGGCCAACCTGATCGACAGCCGCGCCGACGAGCGCGACCAGCCGTTCCTGCTGGGCGCCACGAACCTGACCATTCCGTCGTACAAGGCCTGCTTCTTGGCGCTCGTTCGGCGCTTCTACGAGTTGGGCGTCAAGGAGCTCAACGGCCATCTCCTCTACGCGATGGCCGACTCGGAGTACGCCACCGCCACGGCATGGCTTGAGCGCCAGGGCATCCAGGGCCTGATCTCCGACGCCGTCAACGCCTGGCGGGAGAACGGGAGGGCATCGATCGACGACCTTTTCGACCAGGTCGAGTCGCGGTTCGTGGCCGCCTGGGAGGACGACGCCGGGCTGATGACCTACGGCGAGGCCGTCGCGGAGGTGCTCGCATTCGGCGAGAGGGAGGGCGAGCCGGTCGACATGAGCCCCGAGGAGTGGCGGCGGTTCTCCCAGCGTGCGTCGCTCTACGCCGCCCGGGAGAAGGCCAGGGAATTGGGCGTCAATCCCGGTTGGGACTGCGAGCTGGCCAAGACCCCGGAAGGCTACTACCAGATTCGGGGCGGCATTCCGTATGCGATCGCCAAGTCGCTGGCGGCGGCCCCGTTCGCCGACATCCTCTGGATGGAGACCAAGACCGCGGATCTCGCCGACGCCCGGCAGTTCGCCGAGGCCATCCACGCCGAGTTCCCCGACCAGATGCTGGCCTACAACCTTTCGCCGTCGTTCAACTGGGACACCACCGGCATGACCGACGAGGAGATGAAGCGTTTCCCCGAAGAGCTCGGCAAGATGGGCTTCGTCTTCAACTTCATCACCTACGGCGGACACCAGATCGACGGCGTCGCCGCCGAGGAGTTCGCCACCGCCCTCAGGCAAGACGGCATGCTGGCGCTGGCTCGCTTGCAGCGCAAGATGCGCCTGGTCGAGTCTCCTTACCGCACACCGCAAACCCTGGTGGGTGGCCCACGCAGCGACGCCGCGCTGACCGCCTCCTCGGGCCGCACGGCCACCACCAAGGCGATGGGCAAGGGCTCGACCCAGCATCAGCACCTCGTGCAGACGGAGGTGCCGAAGAAGCTTCTCGAGGAGTGGCTGGCGCTGTGGAGCGACCACTATCAGCTCGGCGAGAAGCTGCGCGTGCAGCTGCGGCCCCGGCGCGCCGGCTCGGACGTGCTGGTGCTGGGCATCTACGGCAACGGCGACGAGCAGCTGGCAAACGTCGTCTTCGACCCGATCAAGGATCGCCACGGCCGCAGCATCCTTACCGTCCGCGATCAGAACACCTTCGCCGAGAAGCTGCGTCAAAAGCGGCTGATGACGCTGATCCACCTGTGGCTCGTCCACCGCTTCAAGGCCGACGCGGTGTACTACGTCACGCCGACCGAGGACAACCTGTACCAGACGTCGAAGATGAAGTCGCACGGCATCTTCAGCGAGGTCAATCAGGAGGTCGGCGAGATCATCGTGGCCGAGGTCAACCACCCGCGCATCGACGAGCTGCTGAAGCCGGACCGCGTGGCGCTGCGGAAGCTGATCACCAAGGAAGACTAAGGGCACAAGATCCTCATAAGCATGCCCGCCAGCAATAGTTGCATAGGCGTAGGATTAGCCGTATAAGCGCCCGCGAGGTGAGGAGCGGCTGATGAAGGCACCAACCAAGACGAGGATTGCGATTTACGGCGGTACGGCGGCGCTTGCTTTGACGGTCGGGGTCGGCGGGGTCGGCGTCATGCCGGCGGGCAGCGCGTCGACGACGACCGCCTCGGCTCCCGCAAGTCCCGCAGGCGTCCACGCGGCCATCCTGACCGGCTGCATTCCCGGCGCCAACTGCTAAGTCCCCGGTCGACCCGGCCGCTGGATCGCCCATGATCCGGCGACCTCGTGCTCTCGGGCCATTTCCGCAGGCCACCGGCGATTCCCATCGGTGCGGCGGCCACCGTTTGCGCCCGCGCGTGCCGGGGTACGGAGAAGTGGACCGCAGAAGAGTGGCGCGAGTGGAGAGTGGGGAAGCTGATGAGATCTGGAGCCAGGAATGCCGTCGCGCTTTTCGGCGGTACGGCCATGCTCGTGCTGGCGGTCGGATGCGGCGGCGGCAATAAGGGGCCGAGCAGCAGCACGACACCATCGACCACCACCACACCCACGTCCAGCGTGGCGCCCGCGCCGTCGACGACACCCGGCGGGGGCGGCGGCGCGCCGGGTGGCCCGACCGGCGGCGGGGGTCCGGGCGGCGGAGGCGGTAGCGTCCCGGGCGGCCCGACCGGCGGCGGTGGCCCTGGCGGCGGGGGCGGCAGCATCCCCGGCGTTGGCGGCGGCGGCGGTGGACCGGGTGGCGGCGGCGGTTGCGTCGGCAACCTCTGCGGCGGCTATTGACGGCTGCTCTCTGCGGGGACTTGCTCCGATAGCCGGTGGGGCCATGGACACCTGGCCCCGCCGGCTGAGCAATGTCGAGGGCCCTCCCTTTTGGCCTGACCCAGGGCACGTTGAGTTATGGTTCTCCGCAACTGGACTGCAAGGGGATCCCCATGGCCAAGCTCAGGTTCGGATACTTCATCGCCCCGTTCCACCGGGCTGGCACCAATCCGACTCTTGCCCTGCAACGTGACCTCGAGTTCGTCGAACATCTGGACGCCCTCGGCTTCGACGAAGCCTGGATCGGGGAGCATCACTCCGCCGGCAGCGAGATCATCAGCTCGCCGGAAGTCTTCATCGCAGCGGCCGCCGAACGCGCCAAGCGGATTCGCTTTGGCACCGGGGTCATTTCGCTCGCCTACCACAACCCGCTCTGGGTCGCCGACCGGTTGATGCTGCTGGATCACCTCACCCACGGGCGCGTGATCGGTGGGGTGGGACCGGGTTCGTTGCCGACCGATTCGGCGATGATCGGGCTGAACCCCACCGACACGCGCGAGCTGCTGGAAACCAACCTCGACATCGTCGTTCGGTTGCTGGCGGGGGAGACGGTGAGCGCAAAGACCCCCACACACCAGCTGTTCGACGCGAAATTGCAGTTGGCCCCGTACAGCGACGGCGGGATCCCGCTGGCGGTCGCGGCGGTCGCCTCGCCGACCGGTGCCCGGCTAGCCGGAAAGCACGGCATCGGCCTGCTGTCCATCGGGGCGACGCTGATCGTCGAGGGCTTCGACGCCCTTTCGTATCACTGGGGAATCGTCGAGGAGCGCGCCGCGGCGTTCGGCACGCGGGCCGACCGCAAGGACTGGAGCCTGGTCGGGCCCATGCACATCGCCGAGACCGACGAACAGGCCCGCGCCGACGTGAAATTCGGCATCGAGTCGTGGTTCAACTACTTCCAGAAGGTGGCGGCCTTCCCCCAGATGACCATGCCGGGCAAGCAGCTCGACGAGATGATCGACGTCATCAACGACAACGGGGCGGGGGTCATCGGCACGCCGGAACAGGCGCGGGCCCAGGTGCAGCGGGTCTGGGATCAGTCCGGCGGCTTCGGCTGCTTCCTGCAGATGGGCCACGAGTGGGCGAACCCGGCGGCCACCAAGCGGTCGGCCGAGCTGTTCGCCGCCGAGGTGATGCCGCACTTCCAGGGCCAGGCGCAGCCGACGCTGGACGCCGCGGCACGGGCCGGTCAGGTGCGCGACGACCTGGCGCAGTCTCAGCTGCAGGCCGTCGAGCACATGGCCAAGAAGTACCAGGACGAGGTCGGATCGAAATAGCGGCTCAGATGCCGAACCAGCGCGTAAGAGTCCTACGCAGTTCAGCCAATTCGTCGGCATCGGGTGCGAGAGCCGACGACGCCCACGCCACATAACCATCCGGACGCACCAGCACGGCGGTGGCGGGCAGCTCGCCGACGGGGCGGCCGGCGGCCACGGTGATCCGGTCGGCGATCTCGGCCGCGGCGGCCGCCACAGCGCCGCGTTCGGTGAGGTCGACGAGGAGCGGCCGCCCGTCGCGGGCGAGTTCCGCGACGCGCCTCGTCCCGCTCGCGTCGGCGACGCCGAAGTCCGGCACCCAGCGGCCGGCCAGGGGATGCGCGCCGGGGCCCATGACGTAACGATTTTCGGCCCCGGAGATCAGGTCGGTGAGGCGGCGCACGATCCCCGGATCGGTGACCAGCTCGCAGAACAGCTGGCGCAGCGCGGTGACCTCGGGCCCGGGCCGCACGAGAGCCAGCTGGGCCCGGCTGTGCATGATGACCCGCTCGGCGGCGGGCCGGCGCTCGGCCTCGTAGGTTTCGAGCAGGGCCGGCCCGGCGCGTCCGTTGAGCACGGTGGCCAGCTTCCAGCCGAGGTTCGCCGCGTCCTGCAGTCCCAGATTGAGCCCCGGTCCGCCCATCGGCGAGTGGACATGCGCGGCGTCACCGACCAGGATCACCTGTCCCACTTGGTATTTGGATGCGATCCGGGAGTTGATGCCGGAGAACCGACGCAGATCCAGCGGCGCGCCGGGGGAAACGGGCCGCAGCGGGACGTCCGCGCCGAGCACGCGCTTGGCACTGGCCTCCAGCTCGGACAGGCTCATCGGCGGGCCGTCGGCGTCGTCGTCGCGGGGTTCCTCGCGAGCCGTCCTGTCCAATTCGAAGACGATCATGGCCGCCCTGCCGCCGAGCGCGCCGAACGCGAACACGCCCTGGTCGGTCCGATGAAACTGCAGCGGTGGAACGCGGCCGAACCCCGGTATGTCGAGCCCGCCGTCGGCGTCGATCCATTCGTCCGGCGGGAGCACGTCGAAGCCCATCCGGGCGACCAAGTCATAGGAAGACATTCCGGGGAAGTCGATGCCGGCCAGCTTGCGGGTCATGCTGGTGCCCCCGTCGGCGCCGATGAGATAACGGGCCCTCAGCTCGTAAGGCCCGTCGGGACCGGAGACGTGGACGGTGACGCCGCCGTCGTGCTGGTCGAAGCCGATCGACTTGTGGCCCCAGCGAATATCCGCACCGAGCCCGGCGGCCCGCTCCGCGAACACCCGGACAAGCCTGGGCTGCTGGACGGGGAGCAAGAACAACTGCGCATCCGGCGCCAGCGCGAGGTCGAGCGGGAACGCGGCGAACATCGCGCGCGGGTTGAGCCGGGGCGGCTCGTGCGCGCCCGCCAGCGTGGCGTACAGGCCGCGATGGTCCAGGAGCCGAACCCCTTGGCCGATAATGCCGTTGGCCCGCGGTTGCGGATTGGGCCCGGGCATGGGGTCGAGCACGACCGGCCGGATCCCGGCCAATCCCAGTTCGCCGGCCAGCATCAGCCCGTTCGGGCCGGCGCCCGCGATGACGACATCAATCACTTAGTCCAGCTTAGGAGTCGGGGGTGGGCCGGACAACCGCGCGACCGGGTGACAGCGCGCGATCTCATATGGCAGCGACAGCCGCTTCCCAGCGTGCGGCTAGTCGCGGGCGCGAACCTGAGGCATGACCACCCACCCTTACAGCCGTCGGCTGATGCCGCTGATTGTTGCCGGCGCCGCGGCCCTCGCGATGCTCGCGCTCGTCAATGCAGGACGTCCCGGCGAACCGGTGCGCGTGACCGACGTGGCGCTATCCGCTCCGTTCGGCGGCTTTGCCGCCGATGACGACGACGACCAGGCCCAACAGCAGGCGCAGTTGCAGCAACAACTGGCTCAGCAGCAGCTGCAGCAGTCCATGCAACAGGCCGAGGAGCAGAACGAACAGGCCCAGCAGCAATTCGAACAGGACATCCAGCAGGCTCAGATCGACGAGCAGCAGGCCAACGATCCATAGCCTCGCGCGGCCGAAAGGCCTTGGGCCGCAAGGCAGTCTGCTACCGTCCGCCGGCCGACTCGCGCTCGGCCGCCTGCACCAGCCGGCCCGAGAAGAACCGGACCGCCCCACCCAACGCGGCCCGCATCACCGGACCCGTCCCGCGGGCCCCTTCGACGAACTCGCCGGTCCAGCGGATGTCGGTGCCGCCGGCCGGATTCGGGGTGAAGACCACCTCGCCGAAGTAATCCCTGGCGGGGCTGGGCGGCCCGATCAGCTTGTAGGCGTGCCGGCGATCCTGCTCGTAGGCGACGGTTTCCTCCTGCACCAGCAGGGGCCAGACGCCGACCTTGCGGACCGCCCCGACGCCGCCCGGCGCGGGATCCCCCTGACGCGCCCAACTCGACTGCAGAACGATCGGCTTGGCCCACTTCGACCAGTTGGCGCCGTCGGCCACCAGGCGGAACAACGTCGCCGCAGGCGCGCTACTAGTCCGATTGATTTCGAACGAGAACTTACGACCCGACATGGGGCGTAACCCTACCGCCAGAGGCGGCTATCGTGGGCCGTCGCGGAGCGACGGTTTCCGTGCCTAGGACCCACGTTCGGCGAGCCCGGTGACCGTGCGACCATCCTCGAGTTCGATGTTGCTCAGCGTCGCGGGCGCGGGAAGGTCGGCCAGCAGCCCGGCCCAGCCCGGCCTCCGAGATCCGGAACAGTTCCCCACGCGCCTGCTTGGCGTTGGCCTGGCCGGCGTAGCGGGCGCCGAGTCGTTCGAGCCGCCGGCGCACGGATTCCATACCGAATAGTGCTATGTCGCAGCCGGTTTCGACGAGAAGCGCCGACCCCGCCCCGCTGAGCCGTGCGGCGATGTCGACGGCGACCTGGTCATGAAACGCCGGTACGACGACCATCACGCCGAACGGACCGCCGGTGGCCGTCGGCTCCGCGGGAACGGCGACCGCGGCCATATCGAGCGGATTGCAGAAATTGGTGTAGGTGCCCATGCGGCGGTTGATCGAATAGGGATCGGCCCGTACCTCGGCCAAGCTGGGGTGTTCGGTGGTGGTCGGGAGCAGCGCCGCGTCGAACCCGGCCAGGAGATCGGTGGCGTCGGCCCGCGCGCGTGCCAACGCGTCCGGATCGGCGGCGAAGGCGGAGCCGGTGATAGCGCGCGCCGCCGTGATGATCGACGCCACGACGGGATCCGCGCCGGCCGGTGCGCTGTCGAGGAACTCGCCGACGGCCGCGTATCGTTCGGCGACCAGGGCGCCGTCGTAGAGCAGCCGCGCCGCGTCCAGCAGCACCGAGATGTCGATCGGTTCGACGCGCAATCCGGCCTCGGCGGCGCGGGCGACGCTGCGCTCGAACGCTTGTCGGTAGGCGTCGCTGAGCGCGGTGAGGTTCGCGGCGTCCGGGATCGCCAGCCGCGGCGCGCGGGGTGCGGCGAGGCGAGCGTCGGCGGGCCAGCGGCGGCTGCGGGGATCGCGAGGGTCGGGGCCGGCCATGACCGCCGCGGCGGCGGTGGCGAGGCCGAGGTCGGGCGCCAGCACGGAGACGGCGTCGAAGCTGGCGCTCGCGGGCACCACCCCGTGGGTGGGGATGATCCCGAGCGTGGGTTTGATCCCGACGATGCCGTTGAGTGCGGCGGGGACCCGGACGGATCCCGCGGTGTCGGTGCCGATGCCGATGTCGGCGATGCCCAGCGCGACGGCCACGGCGGAGCCGGAGCTGGAGCCGCCGGCCACCAGCTCGGGATGGCGCGAATTGCGAACGGCGCCACAGGGACTGCGGGTACCGACGAGGCCGGCGCCGAATTGGTCGAGGTTCGTCTTGCCGAGGACGATCGCCCCCGCGGCGCGAAGCCGTTGCACCGCGGCGGCGGTGGTCGCCGGCACGCGGGTGAACTCGGGGCATCCCGCGGTGGTGGGCAGGCCCGCGACGTCGACGTTGTCCTTCACCGCGAGCACCAGGCCCGCCAACGGCAAGCCCTCGCCCGCGGCGAGCCGTTGTTCGACGACACCGGCCTCGGCCAGCACGTCGGCCCGGTCGCGCAGCGTGATCCAGATTTTCGGCCGGTCGACTTCGTCGATTCGCCGGTACGCGGCGATTACCCGCTCGACGGGGGCGTGGCGCCCCGCACGAGCAACGCAACCAGCGCGACCACGAGGAGGGTGAGGATGACCGCGAACAAATAGGGATCGGGCATGAGGCGTTCGACATACCGGACGCACAGCCCGGTGAACCGCTGAATCAGCCCGCATCGTTCGACCGGTCGAGCCTGTGTTGTGGTCATTGACTCCTCTATCCGTCCGTTCTCGAAACCCGGCCCAAGGCAACCCCAATTTTGTTGCGACCAGGTGAATTGTGCGGGACTCACGAACGATGACAACCAAGGTTGCCAGTCGCCGCCGCCCTGTGCGAGAGAACCGGGGCGCGACATCGCGATGAGTTTCGGTCGCGAAACTTGTCTATATGTGTAGTTCGATCGGACTCGGTCGACACATCGCCGAAGCCCCCGCACCCCGGTGCGGGGGCTTTTCAGTTGAGAGAGGCTTG
>Ga0335069_10002073_pt1 | contig 31308 bp, 15 predicted proteins | sample Lox_Sample_11_FD_206714 | JGI IMG/M metagenome (GOLD analysis project Ga0335069, IMG submission 206714) | Soil microbial communities from Loxahatchee National Wildlife Refuge, Florida, United States - Lox_Sample_1.1 | ecosystem: Environmental > Terrestrial > Soil > Wetlands | place: USA...
TAAAGGATCCGTCCGCGTCCTTGCTTCCTCCCCTGACCGAGCTTCGGAGCGTGGCGGCGGAGATCGCGATCGCGGTTGGCGTTGAGGCGCAGAACGATGGTGTCGCTCCCAAAATGAGCCAGGACGAGCTGCGTCATCGCGTACTCGAAATGCAATGGAAGCCAGCTTACCCGGTGTTTGCCTGAGCGGTCGTATGCACGAAAGCGGACCTGAGGATCAAAGGAATGCCTCGCATCACCATATTAGGTTATGAGAAGCATAAGAACCGCGGCCGTCTTGCCTACTTGTTGTGCGCTGTTGGCGCCGGTAGTGGTTGCTGGACTCTCCGGTGACCCGCCACAAGACTACGCGTGTGAGCTTTCTTCGAACCGGCGAGTGATAGCGCCTTTTAGGCAGTCAATCAACAGGTATCGCCACACGAAGGTCGAACGACAGATTGCGAATGATCCGGTTGACATCCGGTTTCTGGATGATGACCATCCGATTGAAAGGCAGCTTGTAAGTGTTCGGTTGATTTTGCGAAAGCAGATGTCCTCTGCCTTCGAGGGCCGCGCCTTCCAAAGGCCGGTCGAAAGTGGCGGCAAAGGCAAGTTCTTGGTCCGCCAATCTTGCCCGCTTCATCAGATTGCAAAACCAAAGCTTCGCGACAAACCAGGACACAGCCCAGGCTATTGAAACACTCAATCGGAAGCTTGTCGCAGCGCGTTGCTGAGATTGCGCAAGGCTCCACGTTGCAGGCAAGAAGGATTGCTACCGGAGACAAACGGGGATATATTGATTCGTAACCGAAAGGCAAGACGGAGGATCCGGCTAGGGGGGAGGGCCGATGATGCGTGCATGCAAGTTCGTAGCCTTGACGGCTTCCGTCGCGATTGAGTTTTCTGCGGTAACTTTCGGGCAGTCCGGTTCAGCAACTGTGCGCGGCAAGGTGACGGATCCTAGCGGCCTAGTTGTAGTCAGTGCAAATGTGCAAGTGACTAATACAGCCACAAGTGTCACTCATCCTGCCGTTACAAACGATGCAGGCTTTTACAGTTTAACGAGCCTCCCTCCCGGGAGGTATTCACTCACGGTAGAGAAGGCTGGTTTCGCGATTATCGTCAAGCCCAACATTGACCTTCACCCGGCTGACGACGTTTTCGTAAATGTTGAGCTTCAAATTGGCGCCATAGGCCAGACTGTAACGGTCGCGGGTGGGGCGCCCCTCGTCAACACAACGAACAGTTCGCTTGGTGGCTTGGTACAGGCGGACGAGATAGCAGGCATGCCGCTGAACGGCCGGAACTACATTAATCTGACACTACTACAACCTGGGATTGCGCCTAGCCCGAATATAACCCAAGGCGGAACCTACAATGGAACCTGGTATAGCAGCAATGGGGCCACCATGCGCTCGAACAACTTCATGCTCGATGGGGCCATCATGCAGGACGATAACGGAGGTTCCACCGCCAATTTTTCGGGAAGAACGCTTGGACTCGATGGCATCCAGGAGTATCGGGTAATCACTAGTTGGTTCAGTGCAGAGTACGGATTGCTGGCCGGAAGCCAGACCGTCATGGTAAGCAAAAGCGGGACCAATCAATTGCATGGTAGCGTTTTTGAATACCTGCGGAACAGCGCTTTGGACGCTGCAAACTACTTTGATCGCCCGACAGCCGCAAATAAGTGTCGACGTCTTCCAGGTTACAAGCGGAGCAATTATGGCGGCGCATTCGGAGGACCGATTCAAAAAAACAAGACGTTCTTCTTCGCCACGCTTGAAGGGGTGGAAGAGCGTTTGGGAATTACTGTCAATGACACGGTAATGGCACCGGCGTGTCACGGTGCGGCTGGCGCGGTAATCACGAATACAGCATGCCCGCAGCTGGGTTCAACTCCGTCGGTGACGATTGCGCCAGCCGTCGCTCCACTGCTGGCGCTATATCCGGTGCCCAACTTGCCCCAAAACGGGTACACGACGCCATTCACTCAGCCAGATAGAGACGTGTATGGCCAAATCCGAATGGACCACGTCTTTTCAAGCAAGGACTCAGTTTTTGGGCGATTTACCATTGATGACGACGACCAGGTATTGGGGAACAGTTATCCGGAATATTTTGTGGTCCACCGCGACACTCGCCATCAGTACGCGACGTTGTCAGAGACCCATATCTTTACTGCCGCTCTCTTGAATGATTTTCGGGTCTCATTTAGCCGCACATCGAGTACGCGGCTATCCCCCAGTCCTTTCACTGGTCCGCAATACTCGCTGGTGACGGGGCAGGCCTTGGGCCCGATCATTGTCGGAGGTGTCACGGGGACTTTTGGACCGGCAATTAATCCTATTTCTATCCAAACACAAGACATTGTTACTTTCAGCGACGACCTTAAGTGCGCAGTGGGCAGTCACTCCCTGAAATTTGGAGCCTTGATTAATAGCTATCGGCAGTTTGGGCGTCAAAGCCAGAGAGTCCAAGGGCAGCTACAATTTGCCAGTATCGCGACTTTCCTCGCTGGAGTCACGTCTAGCTATTCGGCAGAGTTACCCGGCTCTTTACTTGACAGGACTTGGCAATTTTATACCATGGGCTTTTACGTTCAGGATGACTGGCGACTAAGATCAAACTTCACCCTCAACGCCGGATTACGATACGAGCCATCGCCCAATTATTACACTGAGGTTCACGGAAGAAGCTCCGCCCTAATTAATCCATTGACAGATACACAAGCAACGGTGGGACCATACTTCGAGAACTTTACATGGAAGAATATCAGTCCGCGCTTAGGCTTTGCGTGGGACGTATTCGGCAATGGAATGACGGCCATTCGGGGCGGAGCGTCCTTAGCCTATGATATCGGCAATCTATATAACGGCCTACTTAACATAATGCCTCAACAACAGCCATTTTCATTTACGAAAAGTGGGAGTGGTGCGTTTACGATACCGCTCACTTTTCCGGAAAATTCAGTAAATAAAGTGCAGTCTACGCAGGAATACCATATGCAACAGGCACGGTATTACAGCGAGAATCTGACCATTGAGCAACAATTGCCATCGTCGATGGCATTGGCCGTTTCCTATGCCGGGTCGCGCGGCATCCATCTTCCGGGAATTGGCGACGCCAACCCCAACCTACCGCAGGGAATGTCCAATGGGAGTCCTGTTTGGAATCCCAACCCTGCCGAGGCTGTTGTGAGAACAAATCCCAATCTGAGCGCAGTCCTTTTTCGTGATTCTTATGGAGACTCTATCTATCATTCCTTGCAAGTGCAGGTGAATAAACGCTTCACAAGTGGGCTGCAGTTCCATAGCTCCTTTACTTGGGGAAGATCGATCGATAATTGCGTAGGTCTGGCGAGCGACGCAACATCCACCATCTTGTACCCGTCCAACCCGTACAACCGGCGGTTCGATCGGGGCCCATCAATATTTAATATTCCGCGCATCTGGGTGACCGATTTTATCTATAATCTTCCCTCTCCTAGAATTGGGGCGCGCTGGCTCGGAGGCTTCACAAGCGGATGGGGAGTAACGGGCATCTTTACCGCACAAGACGGGCTACCATTCAACCCTGTTGTGAATGGTAATCGGTCACGCTCAGGTATTACTGGGGGGCTCACCTCTGGCATTGACCGCCCGAACTACAATCCAGCTTTTACAGGTTCCGTTATCACCGGAAATCCGGCTCAGTGGTTTAATCCGGACGCATTCATGCTGCAACCGGTGGGAACGTTGGGCAATGCTGGCCATGATTCCCTGGTTGGACCAGGTTTCGTAGATTTCGATTTTGGAATGCACAAGAATACGAAGCTACGCTTCCTCGGGGAGACCGGGAATCTGGAATTTCGCGTTGAGGCTTTCAACCTCTTGAATCATCCCAACTTGGGGATGCCTGCAATTGCAACCTTTGCCGGTGCTTTGACAGATCCTGTTTCCGTATCTCCCCTTTCGGGGGCCGGGCAAATTACAAGCACGGCCGGTACTTCTCGGCAGATGGAGTTCGCACTGAGAATTTCTTTCTAGTGGGAGAGGATGGATACGTCAGCGAATAACGTGACACACTGCTTTCATAATTCGGAGCGGTGATAAGGAGTTGGGACGCTGGTCCTATGAGAAAAGCTATGAGACGAGCACCCCAGGTGGTCGCGCTGGTCGTTATGCTGGCAGTGACGCTGCTGGCCTGGCCGTCCGGCGCTCTCGGGCTCGATCCGGCCGTGGGTCTCGGTCAATACCAGCATGCGGCCTGGGCGGCTCGCGAGGGCTTGATAGGTAGCGTTCGGGCGATCGTCCAAACGCCCGACGGCTATTTGTGGCTCGGCACCGAATTCGGCCTGGTTCGCTTCGATGGCATTCGATTTCTCCGCTCGGCTCTGCCGCCGGATCAAAAACTCCCAAGCCCAAGGGTTTTGTCGCTGCTGGCCGCGCGTGATGGCACGCTGTGGATTGGTACGTACAGTGGGCTAGCGAGCTGGAGAGATGGGCGACTGACTCGCTATCCGGAGGTTACGGAGGCGGTATCTTCGCTTCTGGAGGATTATCAGGGAACGATTTGGATCGGTGCAAGGGAAAGGGTCTGCGCGATTCGATGGGGTTTACGATTCGACTGCCGTGATGATTTGAAAAGTGTTGTCCCTTCCACGTACGGGTATTTGCAAGGAGGGGTGTTTTCCCTGCACGAAGACACGCAGCATCGTCTGTGGGCCGGAGCCGAGTCGGGTTTATGGCGGTGGCAGCCCGGCCTGCCACGACGGGTCCTCGCGCAGCCCGTGGGCATGTTCGAGGCCGTGGTACAAGGCGATCAACCCACTGCCTTGACTGTCATAGCGGACTCACTGCAAGGCCGCCAGCTGTGGGAGATTACCGACGACAAAAACGAGAAGTACACCGTACCCGGCCTGACCCGGCCATTTACGCCCAACCGCCTACTGCGGGACAGCAAGAGTGCTTTGTGGATTGGAACGCTGGACCGGGGGCTCTGGTATGTGAACCACGGAGAGACTACCCGGTTTGCGCAGAGCGACGGCCTTTCGAGCGACTTTGTTCTGGCGCTTTTCGAGGATCGGGAAGGCAACATCTGGGTCGGCACGACCAATGGGCTTGATCGCTTCCGAGAATCCGTTGTTTCCACAATCTCGGAGGGTCAGGGATTGTCGACTCCGGCATGGTCCTTGACGTCGGCGCGCGACGGCAGTATCTGGATCGGTACCGATGACGGCGTGAATAGATGGAAGAATGGTCAACTGACTATCTATCGCTCCGCTCACATGCCGAGGGCGGGTCACCGCGCTGCGGCATACGCGACCGTGCGCGAGATTACGGATCCGGGGTTACCGGACAACTTTATCGGGCCGCTGACCGAGGATACACGCGGTCGCATTTGGGTCATGACCCGCGGTGGAGCTGCGTGGTTTGAGAATGGTCGATTTGCTCGTGCCGGCCGCCTGACGGCGGGAGCGTCGACCGCTATAGCCGCCGACACGCGCGAGGGGGTTTGGATTACCGATCCTGATCGCGGTCTGCTGCATCTCGTCGACGGCAGAAGTGTCGAGTCGGTAAGCTGGCCGTGGTCCAAAGCAGAACACGACCGCCGTGTTTCCGCCATTCTCCCCGATCCGGTCAAAGGTGGACTATGGGTTGGATTCCTCTACGGCGGCATCGCCTATTTCAACAACGGCAAACTCGCCGCATCGATAACCAGCAAGGATGGCCTAGGCGCGGACCTGGTATGGAGTCTCCTCCTCGACCACGGCGGGGTCCTTTGGGCCGCCACGGATGGGGGCCTCAGCCGCATCAAGGACGGCCGCGTCGCAACCCTTACAACCAAGAACGGCCTGCCTTGCGACGTCGTCCGCGTAGTCTTGGAAGACGACGCATCTACGTTATGGCTGTACACGGCGTGCGGCCTCGTGCGAATCGAGCATTCCGAACTGGAGGCGTGGGCGAGTAATTCCAAGCGTACGCTCGAAACCACGGTGTTTGACAGTTCCGACGGCGTGCGCAGCAGTGCTGTTGTTGGCAAGTACGGCCCAAGGGCCGCCAAGTCCCTTGACGGAAAACTCTGGTTTGCACATGGGGATGGCGTCAGCGTGATCGATCCGCGCCACCTGCTATTCAACAGGCTTCCACCTCCAGTGCGGATCGAGATGGTCACAGCCGATAGACAGCCCCACGACACCTCGCAGCGCTTGAGCTTGCCGCCTCTGGTCCGCGATCTCTCGATCGACTATACGGCTCTGAGCTTCGTGGCGCCGGAGAGGAACCGTTTTCGCGTCAAGCTGGAGGGCTGGGATCCCAATTGGAAAGACGTCGGCAATCGCCGACAGGCTTTTTACAATAACCTTCCGCCGCGTAATTACCGCTTCCATGTGGTCGCGTGCAATAACAGCGGCGTGTGGAACGAGGAAGGTGCGTCTCTGGATTTTGCGATTGCTCCCGCGTACTACCAGACCAACTTGTTCCGCGCGCTGTCTGTGCTGACGTTTGTGGCGATGCTTTGGAGCATTTATTACCTTCGCGTCCGTGGTTTAGAGCGGCGCCAGGCGGAGATCCGTGCGCTGAACGAACAGTTGGTCAGGGTGCAGGAAGCGGAGCGGATGCGCATCTCCGGAGAGCTGCACGACGACGTTCTCCAGCAAATCACTTCGCTTACTCTAAGGCTAGCCGCAGTGAAATATCAGTTGCCGCCCGATTCGGAAGCTAAGGCAACAATCAACGTTTTGCAGCAGGACCTTCTCCAGATTGGAACGGATGTCCGTCATGTATCGCATGAACTTCATCCCGCTTTACTGCAAGAGTCAGGCCTGCCCACAGCCCTGTCGTCTTATTGCGAGGAATTCAGCAAGATACGCGGCCTGCGAGTGTCGTGTGAGACCGACGAGAGTGTGAAGGACTTGTCTCGTGCAACTGCCCTGTGTCTCTATCGCATAGCTCAGGAAGCACTCGGCAACGTCGCAAAACATTCCGAAGCAAAAGAGGTGGAAGTTCGGCTGACGCGGTCTGAGGACCGCGTTTGGCTGTCTGTGTCCGATGATGGCGTTGGTTGCGCTCCCGACCAGGTCGCAAAATCGGGGGGCCTGGGGCTGATCAATATGCGAGAGCGCGTGTTCCAGCTGAATGGGAAGTTTGTCTTCGAGAGTGCACCGGGGCATGGGACCACAGTGAGGGTTGCGGTTCCATACCGAGCGGCCACATAGTTTTCCAGCTGCGGGATCTTCGACCGTGAAAATCCATGGCATCGCCCGCGTTATCACTTCGGCCATGGTGGACAAAGATCGACGTCCTGAGGTTGCGTTACGTCCGAATCGAGCAAGGGCGAATCGAGAAGTGAACCGTTAGCCAGTTTCCGTTCGCAGGGCCATTGTTTTGACTGCTATAATCCGGCAAAACCCCGAGTCTTCCCAGCTGCACGCGAGGCGAGGCATGGCATCCCCGAATTCACAATCGCCGAGGACTGACAAACGGCTTCTGCGTTATGCCCTCCCCTCAATTTGCCTAATCATCGGACTGGGGTTTTCGTTCCAATACTGGCGCACGCGCTCAAATTCGATTCCCGGAATTGGGGCAATTGTTGTCCTGCCATTACATAATGTGTCCGGCGATCCAAGCCAACAATATTTCGCCGATGGGATGACAGAGCAATTAATTTCGAATCTTGGCCAGATCTCAGCTTTGCGTGTCATATCCCGGACATCATCGATGAGTTTGGGGAACGGCAATAGTATTCCTCAAATCGCGCGTGAGTTGGGCGTCGATGCGGTAGTGGACGGATCTGTGGTTCGAGAGGGGAATCAACTCCGCATCACTGTAGAGTTGACCGATGCCAGAACAGGTCGTCGCCTCTGGAAGAATGAGTACGTCCGCAACCTGGCCAGTGCTCTTGATCTCGAGGTCGAGGTAACTCGGGAAGTTGCCGATGAAATCAGAATCAAGGTAACGCCGCAAGAAGAGGCGCGCCTTACTGCGAATCGACCGATCAACGCCGAAGCACAGGATCTCTATTTGCAAGGCAGGTATTTCCTGAACCGGGGTGGTCCCGATAAGGATACGATTGGCTTTTTTGAGAAGGCAATCGAGAAAGATCCATCCTTCGCGCTGGCATATGCTGGATTGGCCGCGAGCTACAACGATCTTGGGCAGGCGGGATCGCTCAACTACGCTGAAGCCTACTCAAAAGCCAAGACTGCCGCAAAAAAGGCAATTGAGATCAACGAAAATCTTGCGGAGGGACACGACGCGCTCGCCTACAGCCTGATCGATTTGGATTGGGACTGGACGGCAGCCGGAAAGGAGTTCCGCCGGGCGCTTGAGCTGAACCCGAATTCAGGCCCTGTCCATTCGACCTATGCACTGTACCTGGCAAGGCTGGGCAGATCGGACGAAGCAATTTCTGAGGCGGAACGAGGGCTGCAGCTCGACCCTCTCTCACTCACCGCGCATCACATGGTGGCATACTGCTACTACGGCGCCCGCCAGTATGACAAGGCACTGGCTCAGATCGGCAAGGCTTCCGAATTGAACCTGGTGACGCCCGATAGCTGGGTCCACTGGACCCTTGGCATTATCTACCGTGATAAAGGCAACTACGAGAAGGCGATCGAGGAATTCCGGGTACTGCATGACAGTCCCCACTTCCTGGGCCATATGGGTAATGCTTATGCGAGAGCAGGCCGGGTGAAAGAAGCCAGCCGGATTATTTCCAGGTTGAAGGATTATGTTCAAAAAGATGGCGTAGGTACCTATGAAGTCGCTCTTATCTATGCGGGGCTCGGTGACAAGGATGAGGCATTCGCGTGGCTGGAACGATCGTACAGGGTGCGCGACAAGGGCCTCACCTATCTCAAGCTGGACCCTGGAATGGATACTTTGCGTTCTGATCCTCGCTTCCAGAGCCTTTTGCATCGCGTGGGTTTGAGTACTTGAGAGGGGCTTGGTTCATCCTTCGATTGTCCTTGATGCGCTTGAAAGGCCACACAATTGCAACACACTCTAGGATGTGGGGAACAGCCGAAGGATTGATGAGAAATGACCGGAATCCAAGGAGCTGAACGATAGTGTGCCCAGTTGAACCGCGTGCCCGAGACTGGTTGTTTGCACGGCTCGAAGGCTATTCCAGAAGGCGACGGCTGTTTGCCGTGTTCAGCATCGGCGCTCTCGGTCTGCTTGCCATACAAGCGTGCAACAAAGCAAGTAAGCCCCCAGCGCCAATAACCATAACAATCATCGATCAGAACTGGCCCGATGCCGAATACCAGCGCCAGCGCAGCGAGGAGTTTCGCCGATTTACAAATGAAACCGGAATTGGCGTGGAGGTTCTGCCATCGCCCGAAGGCGCAGTGGAGCAGTTGGAGGTCTGGCGTAGGCTGCTGAACGGTCACGCCACCGTGCCCGACGTATTTGCGATGGACGTGATCTGGCCGGCAATTCTCGGCGATCAGCTACTCGATCTCAAGCCATACATACCAGCGCAAGAGATTGCGGAGCAATTTCCGGGGTTGATCTCCAACTTTACAGTGAATGGCAGGTTAGTGGCGTTTCCATACAACTTGAGTACCGGCCTCTTGTATTACCGCACCGATCTGTTGCGGAAATACGGTTACCGCGAACCGCCAAGAACCTGGGAAGAACTCGAGAAACAAGCCGCTCGTATTCAGGCCGGTGAACGTGCCGGGGGCCAAGAGAGCTTTTGGGGCTATGTGTGGGAAGGAGCTTCTTCGGAGGCGCTGACGAGCAACGCCTTGGAATGGCAAGCGTCTGAGGGCGGCGGAACGATTGTTGATGAGGACGCCGTTACGGTGAACAATCCTCGGGCGATATGGGCATGGAAGAGGGCTGCGGGCTGGCCCGGTTCAATTTCGCCTGCCAGCGTAGTTGCGTACACCGAATGGGATGCGTTTAACCGCTGGAAAGCAGGGCAGGCTCTCTTCATGCGGAACTGGTCAAGCGCTTACGTTGTGGCCAGCGCGAAAGACTCACCTGTGAAAGGCCAGTTTGCAATGAGCGCACTTCCCAGGGGCTCAGCGGGTGTCCGCGGCACTCTTGGTGGAAATGGTTATGCGGTTTCCCGGTACTCGCTACATCCGAGCGAGGCTGCCATGTTGGTCCGCTTCTTGTGCGGACGCAATGAGCAGCTCAGGAGGAGCCGAGAGCCGGCCGAGCCTCCAACCATACCTGAGTTGTACAACAATCCTTCGGTTCTGGCCGCAAATCCATACTTTTCGAGCGTTCTGGAGGTGTATCGGAAAGGCATCGCAAAACGGCCGTCCACAATAACTGGAAAAGCGTATCCTGACGTTTCTCGGGCTTACTTTGAGGCCGTCCATGCGGTGCTGACTCACAAGGTGACGGCTGAAGCAGCTGCGGCACAACTGCAAGAAAAACTAACCCAAATCACCGGTCTCAAGGCACAGACGACTGCCGCCAGCGGCCGACTCCTTCAAGAAACCTCTGTCTCCAACCGGTAGCATTGTTGGATTCGTTTTGTTTGGGTGCAAACGGAATGCACGATCGCGAGAGCCGTAAGAGAGCGAAACCCGCCGGCTTGGTCGGCGAGTCTACACAGGCTTGGCCTCCCCTGTCCAAGGGTCTGTTTCGTCGCGGGCAATTGCGGATCGGAACGCGTTTGACTTTGTGTTTTTTCGCCATCGTCCTCTTGATGCTGGCGGCCAACGCTGTCGTCGTATGGCAGGTACTACAAACAGCGGCTTCGGGCGAGCGCCTTGACCGTGCCGACCAACTTTCGCTGGCCGCGGTAGTTGTCCATCTCGACATCGACAGTTTGAGGAACAGGCTGGCCGCGCTTGCGGACACCCATGACGATCAGGAATTCGCTCGGGAAGCAGGCTCTCTTCGCCAGAAATTCCTGGGCGATGTCACGAACGCCCGACAATTATTTGCCGCCTCCACCGATCTACGACACGACCCAGTGATTCTGAGTACGCTTGACACGATGCAGGTGACCCTGCCGTCCCAGGTCGATAGCGTGGTGGGACTGGCGGCCATGGACGATTGGTCAGCCGTTCGCCTGCGCCTGACTGATCAAGTGCAGGGGCTTGTCGACCTTAGTGCAGTGCTTGTAGGAAGAGTTGACCGAGTTGTAGCCCAAGATCGGACTGAAGCCATTCGGAACGCCGAGCATGCTCGCCGACAACTGTTCATCGTACTGCCTGTCACCGCTTTCTTGACGATGTTGTTAGTGGTTGCAATTGGTTGGCGCGTGACTCGAACCATCACGGAACCACTCGCGGCTCTGTCTGCCGGCGCGCAAGCCCTGGGGCGTGGCGACTTTCAACATGAAGTCGACGTGACAGGTGAAGACGAACTCTCAACATTGGGAATGGCATTCAACTATACCGCTCAGCAGCTTCGCAAACTCTATGAGGGCTTGCGCGAGAGCGAGGAGCAATGGAGAGCGGCCTTTGAGAGCAACCCGACGATGTACTTCATGGTGGATCCAGCTTGTACCATCCTGTCGGTGAACCGCTCCGGCGCAGAGCAATTAGGTTACAGCGTGAGTGAACTGGTCGGGCAACCGGTCTTAACCCTTTTCTATGAACCCGATCGCAAAGCTGTCCAAACGCAAGTCGCTGCCTGTCTCGAGCAACTCGGCCGGACTATGCGGTGGGAAGCCAGGAAAGTTCGAAAGGACGGCACCATGCTGTGGGTCAGAGAGACGGCCAGTGCTGTCTCCCTGAAGGAACGGCCAGTTCTCTTAGTGGTCTGTGAAGACATTACGGAGCAGAGGCGTGCCGAAGAGGCTCTGAAGCGGAGCGAAGCCTATTTAGCTGAGGCGCAGAGGCTGAGCCGCACGGGTAGTTGGGCGTGGGATCCCAGTACGGACAAGATGCTCTACTGTTCGGACGAAACATACCGAATCTTTGGAGTAATTCCGCAGCCGGTATTGCCGAAGATTGAGGACTTTCTGGAACGAGTCCACCCGGAAGACCGTGCGACGGTTAAAGAATCCCTCGATCCTCAAGTTCGAGAGGCCAACAGCGCGGCACCCGAGCTCAGCTACAGGCTGCTGATGCCGGATGGCGAGGTTAAGTACATTCGGAGTATTCAACAGACGGTGTTCGATAGCAGCGGGGCTATCGCCGAAATCATCGGGACCGCTGTCGATGTGACGGAACGAAAGCAAGCCGAGCAGAAGTTCCGCGATCTGCTGGAATCAGCGCCCGATGCCGTTGCAGTTGTGAATCGTGAGGGCGAAATTGTCTTGGTCAATGCGCAAATGGAGAAGCTGTTTGGCTATCAGCGGCAAGAGGTATTAGGGAAGAGAATCGAAATGTTGATTCCGGAGCGGTTCCGGGGAAGACACCCCGAACAGCGCGCGGCGTTTAATGCCGACCCTCGTGCGCGGCCAATGGGGACTGGGCTGGAACTCTACGGCCTGCGTAAGGATGGAAGCGAGTTTCCGGTGGAAGTCAGCCTCAGCCCGCTCGAAGCCGCGGAGGGTGTGCTGATTTCCAGCACCATTCGCGATGTCACGGATCGAAAGCTGGCGGAGGAAAAGATTCGGCGGAGTGAAGCTGAGCTCCGAGAACTCGTCGATGTGATTCCGCAACAGGTTTTCGTTTTCAGACCGGACTGGAGTCCGCTATTTGCGAACCGGCAAGAACTGGAGTACACCGGCCTGACGGTGGAAGAAGCGCAATCGAAGGACGCCGTGGCCAAAGTCTTTCACCCCGAGGATTTGAAGAAGGTCGAGTTTGCTCGCGTGCAAGCGCGTTCAGACGGAAAGCCCATTGAGATGGAAGCACGATTACGAGGAAAAGGCGGAGAGTATCGCTGGTTTCTGATCCGAGACAATCCGTTGCGAGATGAGCACGGGCGTATCCTGCGCTGGTACGGCACACGCACCGACATTGAGGATCGAAAGCGGGCCGAGGACGCACTGCGTCGCAGCGAAGCTTACCTGGCGGAAGCGCAAAGACTGACACACACAGGCAGCTGGGCCTATTCACCTGTCTCGCGAGAAACGCTCTATTGGTCTGAGGAAATGTTCCGAATCTTCGGATTGGATCCTGAGACGGTGACCTCCCTCGCCAGCGAGTCCGCTCAAATTGTGCATCCGGAAGATCTTCCCCAGATGTCCGAAAGCGCCCGGGCGGGATTCCGCGAGAAAGCTGAGTTCTCACAGGACTTCAGGCTGATGCTTCGTGACGGCACAATCAAGCATCTCCACGTGATTTGGCATCCGGTCATCGACGAAGAAGGAAACCTCGTTCAATACACCGGCACGGCTGCGGATGTTACTGAACGCAAGCGCGCGGAGGAGGCTCAACGGCGCAGCGAAGCTTACCTGGCAGAAGCACAGAGGCTAACGCACACTGGCAGCTGGGCCTATGGAGCCACAGGCGGTCCTGCTTACTGGTCTGAGGAGAATCTCCGGATTTGGGGATTTCACCCGCAACAGGGCGCCCCCGACATGGAATTAGTGCGTCAACGGATACATCCGGACGACCGCGACAAAGCAATGGAATATGCCCAGGAAGAGTTGCGAGCGAGAAGAGACTTCACCCAGGAATTCAGAATCGTGCGACCCGACGGAACGGTGAGATATATCCAGGCTGTCGGCCATTCGGTTGTCGGTGCCAACGGAGAAGTTGAAGTAGTGGGAACGCACATCGATGTGACGGAACGCAAGCGTGCTGAGGAAGAGCGAGAGAGGCTACGCCGGCTTGAGGACGAGCTCGCTCACATCAATCGTGTGAGCATGATGGGCGAACTGGCCGCATCGCTGTCTCATGAGTTGAAGCAGCCCATCGCGGCGGCCATCACCAACGCCAACACTTCATTGCGCTGGCTAATGCGCGAAAAGCCGGAAATCGACGAGGCGCGCGAAGCGGTGATCAGGATTGTGCAGGATGGCAATCGCGCGGCCGAAATCATCGATCGCCTGAGGTCCCTTTACAAGAAGGGTGCATCGGCGGAGCGAGTTCCGGTTGATGTGAACGATGTCGCCCGCGAGATGCTCGTCCTTATGCGCGGCGAAGCTAATCGGTACTCAATTCCGATGCGCACCGATCTGGCGTCAGAACTTCCCAGAGTCTCGGCAGATCGGGTTCAACTGCAGCAGGTGTTCCTTAACCTGATGCTCAACGGCATTGAAGCGATGAATGACACTGGCGGCGAACTCACTATTACATCGCAACTCGGTCGCGACGGCTATCTGTTGATCTCAGTCAGCGACACCGGTGTGGGCCTGCCTCCTGGAAAAGCGGAGCAGATTTTCAATGCTTACTTCACGACCAAGCCGCATGGGTCCGGCATGGGGCTTGCAATCAGCCGCTCTATCATCGAATCGCATGGGGGGCGCCTCTGGGCGAGCGCTAATACAGGACCAGGCACGACGTTGTATTTCACCTTGCCGGCGGAATCGGTGAAATGAAAGCGCGCCGTGAAGAGATGATCGTGGATCAATGGCGTCTCCATGGGTGAACTGTTCCAGGAAACGTCTGAGCCATGTGCGGCTGCCATACGCGAACGGTGTTTCCTGGGAACTTCAATAGAACGACGATGTTCTTGGAAACGAGGGCCGGAGTGGCTGAGGCAAGTAAGTTCGCCGACCACGATGGTGGGACTTCAAGACGATTCATCGTTCATGCCGAGCCTGTGCTTGTGCCAGGAAAGTACCGATTATCCGGCTCGGCTAGTCCAGCCATTCCGCAAAGCCGCACCAGTCAGTGGATGAGCTTCAAGTTCACGAAAAATCTGAGGAGCCATCCATTAAACCTGTTCGCTCGGGGTCATCAGGCGTGGAAGCGAAATCCGTTTGCCGAGTCGGACGCTGAATGCCAAACTTCTTCAATCTCTGAACCAGCGTCGTCCGCTTCAAACCGAGTTGTGCGGCGGCGCCACAGGCTCCGCCGATGACCCAACCTGTAGCATCCAGCGTCTGCAAGATGAGGGACCGTTCCAACTCCCGAAGAGTTCTCGGGGAGGAAGTTTCGAACGGTCTAAGGTTTTTGGCCGCTTCGGGTAGGGCCGCGAATCGAGCCGGATGCGAAGCGGGGAGCGGGTTCGGAAGCACTTGATCGTTCGCAAGGATCACCGCTCGTTCAATCAGATTCTGCAATTCACGTATATTCCCCGGCCAGGGATATGCCTGCAGTGCCGCCATAGTTTCGGATGGAATGCAGTCGATGCGCTTTCCCATCCTTCGACTGAAGATCTTCACAAAATGATCCACAAGGGCCGGGATGTCGTCCTGGCGGGCTCGCAGCGGCGGCAACGCAATCGGGAAAACATTCAAGCGGTAGTACAAGTCATCGCGGAACCGACTCTGCGCCACCATTTGCGAAAGGTTTTTATTGGTCGCAGATACAAGCCTCACGTTCACTTGATGAGTACGTCCGCTGCCCAGACGCTCAAACTCCTGCTCTTGAAGGACTCTCAACAATTTAGGCTGAAGGGCGGCGGGGATATCGCCCACCTCGTCCAGGAACAGGGTTCCTGTATGTGCCATTTCGAAGCGGCCAATCTTTTGCGCAATCGCTCCAGTGAATGCTCCCTTTTCGTGACCAAACAACTCGCTCTCCAGAAGATCGAGCGGGATTGCTGCGCAGTTCAGCTTGATGAACGGACGGCCGAGCCGCCTGCTGAGATTATGAATCGCGCGCGCGATCAGTTCCTTGCCCGTGCCGGTTTCTCCTTCAATCAATACAGTAGAGTCGGTTGGGGCTACCCGTTCCACCTGTCCCAGCACCGCCTCAAGGGCACTGCTGTGCCCAATGATTTGCTCGAATTTCCGCTCTCTGAAAGCCTGATCAACGGATTCGAAGGACGCTGAAGCTGCCACAAAGACCTCCACCTGGGCGTACTGCGTGTTTCCCGGGGAAAGTTCACATCTCCAGAGCTGCCCTGATGTAACTAAGCAGCACATCGTCGCTGAAGGGCTTTGAAAGGAATTCAACCGCGCCTGAGCGCATCGCCTGCATGCGCATCTCCCGATCACCATGGGCGGTGATGAAAATGGTGGGGATCAGGCATTGGTCGGCGATCAGTCTCGCCTGTAGTTCGAGACCGGACATACCCGGCATGCGGATATCGGCAATCAAACACGATGCGTGGTGTTGTTGGCCTGAATCGAGGAACTCCGTAGCCGACGCAAATGTTTTTGCGGGCAAGCCGACTGCTTTCATGAGGCCTGCTAAAGCAATCCGCACCGATTCATCATCATCGACAATTGCAACGAGCTTTTCTTTCGCTTGGGTTGCCATGTCAACAAATTAACGCTTGGGTCAAAGCTGCGCAATCATCCCCCGGTATGAGCGAATCATACTTTCGTATATGTATTTTGATTTGGTTGTGCAGCTTAGAACTGAAGCTTGAGCGCCAGTTGGATGGAGCGCGGGCCGCCGATCTGGTAGAGAGGGTTGAGGCCTCCGCCCTGGCCGCCGCTTCCCAGATAGGTATTCAGCGTCTGCGTCGCCTGCCCGAAGAGGGGAGAACTCAGGTAGTTTGTCGGGCTTCCAAAGTTGGGGTGGTTGAAGATGTTGAAGAAGTCCGCCCGCGATTGCAGTGAGAGCCGATCGTAGAGTTTGAACTGCCTCCGCAGCGTCAGGTCCAACTGCACCGCGCCGAATCCGCGCAGGGCGTTTCGTCCCAAGTCTCCCTGGCCCGTGGCGGGGATCCTGAACGCCGCTGCATTGATGATCTTTCCGCCGGGCGCGCCCGGCTGGTCAAGGTAGAACGGCACACCCGGAACCACGTTCGGGCGCTGCACGCTGTAATTGCCCGACAGGACGCCAGTCTTGAATGGGTCCTGCCCGGTGACCACGTTCACCGTGGGAGCGCTACGGGCATAGATGATCGAATCCGTTGACCAGCCCTCCAGGATCGGCTTCGCGATTCCGCTGCGTGGTCCTGGTATGTCATAGGAGACAGCGCCGGCGAAAGTATTGCGAATGTCGTAGTCGGATGGACCGCGCTCCTGATCCCCAGCTGGACTGTCCGGCGGCACGCTGACGAAATAGACGTCGGAGGAAACATCGTCGATCGCATGACCCCAGGTGTATGAGAGCAGCGTCTGAAGGCCGTGCGACACGTGATGGCGATACTGCGCTTGAAGGGCGTTATAGTTGGAAGTCGCGCCATTCCTCATCAGATCGAATTCACCGGTAAATTCGGGATTCGGCGCGATGTAAATATTTTGCCGCATCAGTTTTCGGCCGCCCGCACCGAGATAGGTGATGGAGAATACATCGGCCCTGCCCAGCCCCTGTTCCAACGCGGCGTTCCACTCATAGGTTCGGGGCAGGAAATGATTGGGATCTACAACGGCGGTATACGGAGAAGGCGGTGCAGTGGTAAAGGGAGGCGGAGTCGCTGCTGCAGCGTCCAGTGGAAACGAAGTACCGAGTACGATACTTTCGCGAACGTACGGGAATGCGGTCATTGCGTTCGTGACGGCGGAGTATCCGAGGTCGTAGAAGATGCCGGCTCCAGCTCTCAGGACCAGATTTGGACGCGGCTGCCAGTCGATTGCAAGGCGTGGCGAAAAATCGTCCTTTTGTGGATGCCACAAGGGCGTACCGGGTGGGGCCAGTTTCGCCGTTGCAAGGTCATCCAGGCCGGTCACCGTGAATGGAAGGGTTCCGTTGGGCGATGTGGGCGCTGCGTTGTACTCCCAGCGCAAACCATAGGTGACCGTAAGATTGCGAGTGAGACTCCACGAGTCCTGAGCGAAGAGGCTCCAGTTTGAAATGACAAGCTGCACATCGGCGGTCCGCGATGCTACTTCCGCGACAGGTACTGAGTTGTCCAAAACGTTCGCCAGAGACCCGAACACGTATTCCAACTGATAGGCCAGGGCTCCTTCCTCAGGGCGGAGGCGCCGATAATCAAGCCCGAACTTGAACTGGTGGCTTCCTGCGACCATGGAAAGGCTGTCCGTGACATTGACCTGATGCTGAAGGTTATCGGCGATCTTACCGCAATAGAAAAGCAGCCCGAAGGGGTTGAAGTCGCCATAGAAACCAATGAACCCATCGGCCGATGTGGCAAAAGCTGGAAACAGCGATGAGTCCGACGGCGGCGTCCCACCGCCGAAATTGTCGAGCGTGAGGAAGCTCCCACCCCGGCTCCGACTGTGGTTGACGCGGAACTCGTTGGTCAGGCGCGGAGTGATCGCCTGGTTCCCTCCCAACGTCAGGCTCTGCAACCGGTTTTTTGTGTGAAGAATATTGCTGTACGCCGTCTGAAAATGGCCGCCGGCCCGCTGACCAATGCTGGACGGAGCATCGCTGTACCTGGCGAAGAGACTGACTCTGCGGGTGGGAAGATAGTCGACCCGCAAACTGGAAGAATCCAGCGAAGACGGATCGGAATAGCCAGCCACAAATGCAGCCGTACCGTTGCCAAAGTTTTGCCCGCCAGCGGTCGGTTTTGGAAAGGCATTGAGCAGAGGCTGCACCGCTGCGGGCGCGCTCTGGATGGTGGCCAGCGTCGGCACATAGGTATTCGCAACAAGAGGCTGGCGCACCCTCAGCCCCTCATAGGAGCCAAAGAAGAACAGCTTATCTTTGACAGTCGGCCCGCCCAGCACGCCGCCAAAATCGTTCTGTCGCAGTGCGGGCTTCTTGAGACCGGCGTGGTCGACGAACCAGTCGTTGGCATCCAGCACGTCATTGCGGAGGTACTCGAAGGCCGTGCCGTGAAATATGTTGGAGCCGGACTTCGTGACTACCGATACCTGCGCGCCGGGAGTACGCCCATATTCCGGCGAGAACGTCGAAGTCTGAATCCGGAACTCCTGCAGCGCGTCGAGCGACACCAGGTTGTTGGTCCCTCCAATGGCGCTGGTTGCGGGGAGTTGGCCGGCGCCGCCCTGGCCGAAGTTGCCGCTCCCCGACCCAACGTTCGCGCTCACTCCGTCTACTAGGAAATAATTGGCATCTGGGCGCTGGCCATTCACGCTGAACTGACCCACTTCGTATTGATTGGCCTGGGTCAGCACCACTCCCGGCGCAAGGTCGATGAGAGAGCTGAAGCTCCGCCCGTTGAGCGGCAGATTCTCGACGAAGCGGTTGTCAACCACAGTGCTGACTGTGGCGTCGGTCGCGTTCAGATTCTCGGTATTGGCTTCGACGGTGATGGTTTCCGACGCAGATCCGAGGGAGAGCTTGAAGTTCTGTTCCACATTGTCCTGCACATTGACGGTTATTCCTGTCAGGCGGACCTGTTTGAATCCAGTCTTTTCTACCTCCATCCGGTAGTGGCCTGGACGAACATTGGCGAAGGTGTAAAAGCCGCCGCTTCCAGTGGCCACTTCCGCTTGAGTTCCGCGATCGACGTCAATCAGACGAACTGATGCGCCGAGGACGACGGCATCGGTGGGATCGCTGATGGTACCTCGAATGCTCGCACTTTCTGTCTGTGCGCGCGCGGACGAAAGCAGGCCAGGGACGAGGAAGAGTGCCGCGAGAACTGCGCTATAGGCCGGTGCGAAACGAGTCATATTCCACTCCCGAGCCGCATTCGGTGTGACTGCAAGGTTACCTCTGCGGCCGACTGTTATGTCAATAGTTCATCTCAGTGTCAACATTTTGACGCGCGGTGGCACGGAGCTGCCACTCTTTTCAGGCTGCGCTAAGATGAAGAGGCTTATGCGAAGTGCGCACACGAGAGCGTGCATCTCAATCGCCATTCTGCTGGCGTGCTGCGCGAGTGCATTCGCATTAGATCCCTCGCTCGACGTCGGCCAGTACGCGCACACGTCGTGGAAGGTTCGCGACGGATTCACCAAGGGTGCTCTCTTCTCAATTGCTCAAACTGCTGACGGCTATCTCTGGTTGGGCACAGAATTCGGATTAGTTCGCTTTGATGGCGCACGAGCCGTCCCCTGGCAGCCTCCAGGAGATCAGCATCTGCCTACCGGAAGAGTCTTCAGCTTGCTCGTTTCGCGCGACGGGACGCTTTGGATCGGCGCCGAAGGCCTTGCCAGTTGGAAGGATGGCAAGCTGACTCAATACCCGGAGCTTGCTAATCGGAATATTGTCAGATTATTGGAGGATCGTGAGGGCACGGTATGGATTGGCAGCAGGGGGATTCCCGCTGGAAGACTGTGTGCAATCCGTAAAGGCAGCGTCCATTGCTTCGGAGATGATGGTCGTCTCGGTATCGGCGTATTCGGCTTATATGAGGACAACAGGGGTAATCTCTGGGTGGGAGTAGCAGACGGGCTGTGGAGGTGGAAGCCTGGTCCACCGAAGTTCTATTCGCTGCCCGGTGAGGTGGACGGTATTCAAGCTATCGGTGAAGACGCCAATGGCGCACTTCTGGTCGGGTGGAAGGGCGGAATCTATCGGTTCTTGGACGGAAAAACCGAGGCGTATTCACTCGGCGGCACTTTGCGCCAGTTCCGGGCCGACAAAATACTCCGCGATCGAAATGGTGGTCTATGGATCGGAACATCTGATCGAGGGCTTGTGCACTTACATCAGGGAAGGATGGATATGCTTTCCTCGACCGACGGCCTGTCTGGTGATGGCGTTTTCGCCGTCTTTGAGGATCATGAGGGCAATATTTGGATACCTACCCTTGAAGGACTCGACCGCTTTCGTAACTTTGCCGTCCCCACGTTTACTGTGAAACAGGGCCTGTCGAAGAACCTCGTCGGGTCCGTTTTGGCCGACAAGGATGGAAGCGTTTGGCTCGCTACCTATGGTGGATTGAACCGATCGAATCACGGCCAGATTATGATTCCCTCCACCGGTAGCGCCGGTAGGGACGGAAAGCTCAATGGAAGTGAACCGAGTTCTCTTTTTCAGGACGATCGCGGGCGTATTTGGGTCTCCACAGCTAGCGGGTTAGGTTATCTGGAAGATGGCCGGTTTACTGCCATCAAGGGCGTTCCTGGGGGAGCAATGCCTTCGATCGCCCAGGACAATGCCAGGAATCTGTGGGTGAGCAATCAGAATGTCGGTCTCTTTCGCATCTCACCGCAAAATAATGAGATCCGGGAGATTCCCTGGTCAGACCTTGGGCATAACGACAATGCCAACGTTCTGGCTGCTGATCGTGCACGGGGCGGGTTGTGGGCTGGATTCTTTCTGGGCGGCCTCGCCTATCTCTCTGACGGGAAGGTCCGGGCATCGTATACAGCCGCCGATGGGCTTGGTCCGGGCCGTGTCAGCGACCTTCGATTCGACGATGACGGTGCGCTCTGGGTCTCGACCGAAGGGGGGCTCAGCCGGTTGAAGAACAATCGTGTGGCCACGCTGACCAGCCAAAACGGATTGCCCTGCGATAGGGTTCACTGGGCGATGGAAGACGATGACCGTTCGCTGTGGTTATACATGGCCTGCGGACTCATACGGATCGCCCGCTCCGAGCTGGACGCCTGGAGTGCCGCGGTGGACAAGAGGCAAGATACAAGTCTTCCCATCCGAGTCACGGTCTTTGACAGCTCCGATGGGGTCAGGAGTCTTTTCGCTCCCGGCAACTACCACCCACAGGTCGCAAAATCTACCGATGGGAAATTGTGGTTCCTGCCTTTCGATGGTGTCAGCGTTATCAATCCGCGTCATCTTCCCTTCAATAAACTTCCGCCGCCCGTGCAGATCGAACAAATCGCCGCCGATGGCAAGACCTATTGGCAGAACTTGTCCGGTGATGCATATTCCTCGCGCGTGAAGCTGCCCCCCCTGGTGCGCGATCTCACGATTGACTACACGGCGTTGAGCCTGGTTGTTCCCGAGAAAGTTCACTTCCGCTTCAAGCTTGAGGGGCAAGACAATGACTGGAGAGAAGTCGTCAACGAACGGCGGGTGGAGTACTCGAATCTGCCGCCGAGACACTACCACTTCCGCGTGATGGCCTGCAACAACAGCGGCGTGTGGAACGAGCAAGGTGCGTCTCTGGACTTCACCATCGATCCCGCCTACTGGCAGACGAACTGGTTCCGCGCGCTGTGCGTGCTCACCCTTTTGGCGATTCTCTGGACCTATTTTCAGCTTCGCGTTCGTGCTTTCAAACAGCGCCAGGCAGTGTTAGAGAAACACCAAACAGAGATTCGAGCGCTGAACGAACAGATGATCAAGGCGCAGGAGGCGGAGCGGATCCGCATCTCAGGAGAACTGCACGACGGCGTTCTGCAGCGGATCACATCCCTTACTCTCAGGCTGGGAATAGTGAAATACCAGGTGCCGGCCGATTCGGAAGCGAAAACATCGATCATGGGTTTGCAGCAGGAACTCATCGGCATCGGAACGGACGTCCGTCATGTGTCGCATGAACTTCATCCAGCATTGCTGCACGAGTCGGGCCTGCCCGCGGCGCTTTCGTCGTACTGCGAGGAGTTCAGCAAGGTGCGCGGCCTGCCTGTGTCGTGCAAGACGGATGAGAGTGTGAAGGAATTGTCTCCTGGGGCTGCCCTGTGTCTCTACCGCATCGCGCAGGAAGCGCTCGGTAATGCCGCCAAGCATTCGAAAGCGAAAAGGGTTGAAGTTCAGCTTACGCGATCCGACGGCCGCGTTTGCCTTTTGGTGTCCGATGATGGCGTGGGTTGTGCCCCCGGCCAAACCGGAAATTCGAGAGGCCTGGGGCTGATCAATATGCGAGAGCGCGTGCTCCAACTGAATGGGAAGTTTGACTTCGAGAGTGCACCGGAGCATGGGACCACAGTGAGGGCGGAGATTCCTTTTCGACCGGCGTCATGAGTTTGCTGCCGGCGTACGCCACAGTCGTTCAAGGCTCGCCTCCCGTCGAACTACTGATTCTGAATCAGTGGTTCGATCCGTGCGTAACGAATCTTGAAAGCTTGGCAGGATTTTGGGGATGTTTCGGCGGGACAAATGTGGCCTAGAAATTGACCCGTAGACTGAACTGAATCTCCCTGGGCTGGTTGACCTGTGACAGGATGCTCCCGAAATTCGAGGACCCGTGTCGGCCCACAGGAGGGGCGAACTGAACGCGGTTGAAGATGTTGAAGAACTCGGCGCGAAATTGCATGTTGGCCCGCTCTCCTGCGAACTGCGTCGATTTCACCGCTGCGAAATCGTAGTTGCTGATGCCGTCCGAGGTCAGGTTAGCGTCTACTCGAGGCTCGTTGCCGAAGGTGTAGTCGCCCGGATACGCAAAGCAAGACGTGTTGAACCATTCGCCGAGGCGGCCCTGTGCTGAACCGGAGATTCTCTTCTTGCAACCGGCGACCACGTTCGGACGGAGAGCGCCACCGCCGAAGAATTGTGTCAATGGATTAGATTGCGCCTCGGTAAGAAACACCGGGAATCCGGATTGGAATGTCGTGATTCCATTCACGCTCCAGCCCGAGACCAGCATGTCGACAGGTCGAGCAAGGCTATTGACGAATCGTTGTCCGTCGCCAAACGGCAGGTTCAACACGTAGCTGATCACCGCGCGTTGATTCACGTTGTAGCTCAGGAGCGAGTATTCTCCATTCAGGTTGTTGTAGTCCTGGATCGAACCTTCGCCGCTGGTGGAGGTTTGTGCGGATGGTTTGGCTTCCAGATAGCCGGCGAGAGTGTCCGTATTCCCGAGGTTCTTCGACCAGGTGTAATTGGCCAACAAAGTGCCCACAGAACCGAAGCGGTTGACCGACCTCGCTTGCAGCGAGTGGTAGTTGCTGTGAGCGTAGAACTGGGCAGTGTCGTCGACATCGCTGTAATACGGATAAGGCCTGAGACTCTGACCCACGGTCATTGGAATCCCGTTCAGAGTCGTGGGGTTCAGTAGCGCAGGTCCCTTCGCGTAGTACTGGCTGGAGAGCTCATCCAAGGCGCGGCCGATTCCGGGCAGGTTCGTGCCTTTTAGACCGGCATAGCCAATGTCCGCCTCCCAGTTGTGTCTAAACTGGTGGCTGATTGTGAAGTTCCATTGTTGTACGTATGGGAAATTTTGCTGGGGAACCGGTCCGCTGATTTTCTTTAAGCTGGCTGTGCAACAGTACAAGGTCATGAAGCCCGGGTCGTTGCGCCCGATGGGTTGGTTGAGTGTCTTGGGGTAAAGGTTTTGCAGAGACGTTGGTAGTCCGCCGGTAACATTAATCTGTGTGGTGGCGGCATTGACCAAAGAACTGCTTGCCAGCTCCCCAGTCAGGTCGGCAGGCAAATAGAAAATGCCGTAGCCGCCCCGGATTACGCTATCGTTGTTCAGGCGCCATGCGAAGCCCAAACGCGGCGCAAACAAATTGTGTTTTGGAAGGACAGTGCTTCTGTGGGAATAGAGAGGGGAATCCACCAGCGTGAGCGTTCCAGTGGCCCCCGTATTTGGATCGATGGAATTGGGCAGCAGCACGGTAGCCTTGTTATTTCTTTCTGAAACCGCTCCGGGTAGCTCATAGCGGAATCCAAGGTCCAGGGTGAAGTTCCGCTTCGCTTGCCAATTGTCCGTCACATAATAGGCTTGGTAATAGTTGTAGCTGGCTGTCTTGTTGAACGTCCCGAACTGGATCTGAATGGGATAGCCCATCAAGAATGAAGCCCATTCGTCGCCGGTATACGTCGTACTGTACTTGTACTGTCCTGAGCCCGAGCCATCGAAGCCCGTGCCGCTCTGATCAATCAGCCGGAGCTCGGTGCCGAACTTCAGACTGTGCGCGCCGATGATCTTGATCAGGTTCGCGTTTACGCCGTAGGTGTTCCACCAGTTCACGGAGTATCCGGTTATGTTGCCGAAGTTGTAGAAGTTATGAATTCCGTTCAGCGTGAAAACCGGAAGCACATGGATACTCATCTGCGGAGCCAGATCCGCATAGGCAGGTCCGAATTGCGACTCATTGACCGAAACGCTGGCTGGAAGATTCGGCGAGTACGCTCTCACATAGTTGATCCGAAAGTCCAGCACACTGTTTGGACGAAGGGTGTATGTGTCCCCCAGCACAAGCTGGTGCGAGTTGTTAATGACGTGGCCATTGGCGGTTGGCCAGCCACCGGCATCGTTGAATTCGGAGAAACCGGTATCGTGCAAGGTCCAATAGGTATAGCGGCCAAAGAGGCGATGCCTGGAGCTGATATTCAAATCAAAACGCCCGTTGTACTGGTTCTGGCGATTTGTAATTGGCGTGGTCAGGAACCAGTTGGATGCACCCGAAGTGTTCGGCAGCGGGTAATAGTTCATGAGGATGTGGGCGAGCGGGTCGCCGCAGGCCCCATGCCAAAGATTGGAGATGGTCCAGGTTCCAGCAGCTATGTCTTGCACGATGTGGCAGTTTCCCAGAGGATCGATAATCGGATTGGTGAATACACCGTTTTGCATGTCCTGGGTCGGCACATTGGTTGGCGAGCTCTCGCCGATGTTCTTTGCGAATCCCTCCCAGGCAAAGAAAAAGAACGCTTTGTCCTTCCTGATCGGCCCGCTGAATACAACGCCATACTGATTCTGATTATCCTGAGGTCGGGCAGCGCCGAATCGATTGTTGAAGAAATTGTTGGCGTTCAGGTCGGTGTTTTCGAAATATTCGTAAACGGAACCGTGCAATGCGTCCGTGCCGCTCTTGGATGTCATGCTCACCACACCGCCGGCAGACCGCCCGAAATCGGCGCTGGCATTACTGGTGATGACGCTGAGTTCCTGAACTGCGTCCTGCGTCATGACAAGGGCAACCGTATTTCCGCCGAGGACATTGATCGGGGAGCCGTCAACATACTCGGTGCCCTGACCCTGGATGGCGCCTCCGATCTGGTAGTTCCCCCAACCCTGGTTGCCGGAGCGGGTTCCCTGGTTGAGACCGGCGCTACCCGTGCTGGAGCCCCCTGGCACCACTCCCGGAGCCAGGGCAATCAGGTTTAACACGTTGCGCCCATTGAGGGGCAGCTCCCGCACCTGCAGCCCTCCGATCTCCTGGCTCATTGCGCTCGTGTCGGTTTGGAGAAGCGGCGCTTCGGCTGCCACTCTTACGGTCTCAGATATGGCACCAACGACCAGTACCGCGTCGACGCGGACGACCGCTCCTACCCCAATCGTTACCCGGTCGCTCACGAACCGCTTGAAGCCGGCTCTTGTCACTTCAATGTTGTAGGTGGCTGGCACCAGGTTTACCGTGCTGTAGTTACCTTCTGCATTTGATGGAACGCGTTGCACTTCGTTCGTTCCGATGTTGGTCACCGTCACGGTTGCGTCCGGCACGACGGCGCCAGAGCTATCAGTCACGGTTCCCAAAATCGATGCGTAGAAGCTCTGCGGTCTCAGTGGCGAAGAAACGGCAAGAATCGCGGCGAGGCAGATCAGCTTGAAAAGCGGCGTGATTGCGCTACTGCGAGGTTCTACGATGCTCAGCAGGCAGGACAAGATGGAATACGCAGTGGCATTTCGAGAAGAAGAATCTGGCGCCACCGGAGTCAAGAGGGAATTGGCGCCGTCAAACCTCAGAACGTGTTTTCGGACAAACTGTTGTTCGTCCATGTTCCATCCTTGGCTTCACATTCGTTCGTCAATCCAACTTGATGCCCACCGACTGGGGCGGTGTGAAAGCGACGCGATCAAAAGAAAGCAATCGGGCACCACCAGTGAGATTCATTCGAGGCCGGCTGGCCCGTGACGGCAATCAACTTCTCGTCCGCAATTGGCACAAAAGCACAAGGACCTGAGAAAAGCGATCGCCCGGAGCGAGCACCCTGTATAGGAGACCGGCAGGACCACAAAAGAGGTCAGTTTTGTCCGAGGGGGCGCCGGGGTGCTGGCTGGCCTTTTAATATAATTCGAGTATGCGAATAGCGCAAGAGAGGGCATGCGTTTGGCCTTTGATGCTGCTGGTATTCAGCACTTGCGCATTCGCGTTAGATCCCTCACTCGACATCAGCCAATATGCACACACCGCATGGAGAGTGCGCGACGGCTTCGGCGAAGGGCCTATGCACTCAATCGCTCAGACCTCCGACGGTTACCTCTGGTTGGGCACAGAGTCCGGCTTGCTTCGCTTTGACGGCGTTCGGGCAGTGCCGTGGCAACCGCCTGGCAATGAGCATCTCCCGAACAGTGTTGTGATGAGATTGCTGGCGTCACATGACGGAACTCTGTGGATCGCTACCGGCAAGGGCCTTGCAAGCTGGAAAGATGGCAAGCTAATCCAATACCCGGAGCTAACGGGGTGGATTGGTAATGCACTCCTCGAGGATCACGAAGGTACGGTCTGGGTCGGCGGATTCGGGATTCCGGGGCACGGGAGGCTTTGCGCGATCAAGAATGGCCAGACCCAGTGCTCCGACCCAGGCGAAGGAGTGCAAAGCATATACGAGGACAGTAGGAAAACGCTTTGGGTGAGCACTTTCAAAGGGCTATGGCGATGGAAGCCAGGGCTCCCGGAATTCTTTCCGACTGGCGCGACGTTTACGTCCGCTCTGATCGAAGACACTGATGGCAGATTGTTGATTGGCAAGGCTAACGGAATTCAGCGCTTCGTCAATGGGAAAAGCGAGGCACATCCCGTGGAGATGCTGGCGCGCGAATTCGGTGTCGACTCATTCCTCTGGGACCACGATGGCGGTTTATGGGTCGGAAGCTTTGCAGGGCTGGTGCATTTCCATCGTGGAAGAGCGGAACTTTTCAGGCAGGTTGACGGTCTTTCTGCGAACACGGTGCACTGTGTGTTTGAGGATCGTGAGGGCAATATCTGGGTCGCCACCGAAGGTGGTCTGGACCGTTTTCGTGATGTGGCGGTTCCAACGTTTTCCGCAAAGGACGGCTTCCCTGATGGTTTCTACGGGCCGATCCTCGCGGATAAGGATGGAAGCCTCTGGTTCAGCAATTCTGACACTTTGAGCAAGTGGAAGAATTCGGAGGTTTCGGTCCACGACCGCCTTGATCCCCGGAACAATGCGGGAGGGGTGACTGCCGTTCGCAAGATCCACGATATTGGATTGCGGCGTCAGGTAAGGGGCCTGTTTCAAGATAGTCGCGGACGGCTTTGGGTTTTGGCGGTTGGCGGGTTCGGCTATATGAACAACGACAAGTTTGTTTTAGTGAAAGCCGTTCCCGGTGAGACCAAGGGCTCGATCGCCGAGGGCGCAAACGGGGATATGTGGTTTTCTTACGAAAACGCCCTGTTTCATTCGGTGGAGGGCGGCAGTAAAGTGGAGCCTATCCTCTGGACAAAGCTGCACGCAAAAGAGGGGGGAGGGCGGATAGCATTTGATCCTATGCAAGGTGGCCTTTGGATCGGACTCCCGCAAGGCGGCATCGCGTATTTTAGGCACGGTCAGATCGAGCGATCGTATACAACTGCTGACGGAACCGGTGAGGGCCGGATTACTCACCTTCGAGTCGACCTGGAGGGCTCGCTCTGGGCCTCAACGGAAGGTGGTTTGAGCCGAATCAAGGATGGCAAAGTTGCCACGTTGTCCGCCAAGAACGGCTTGCCCTGTAATGCAGTTCATTGGTCGGAAGAGGACACCGACCATTCAGTCTGGGTATACCTTGAATGCGGATTGGTGCGGGTAGACGCGTCCGAGATGAGCGCTTGGATCGCAGACCCAAATCGAACCGTTCGCATGACATTGTTGGACAGCTCCGACGGAGTGACCGCGAAGTCAGCTATCTTCGGCGGTTTCAGCTCGCAGGTTACAAAGTCTTCAGACGGGAAACTCTGGTTCAGTGTCGAAAACGGCATCAGTGTCGTCGATCCGCATCACCTTCCATTCAACAAGCTATCGCCGCCCGTGCAGATTGAGCGAGTCATCGCAGATGGTAAGACATATTGGCAGAACTTGCCTGGTGAGGCTCCCTCGCATACGAGGCTGCCGCCGCTGGTTCGCGATATTGCAATCGATTACACAGGGCTAAGTCTGGGTTCCCCAGAAAAGGTTCAATTCCGTTTCAAACTGGAGGGCCAGGACAAGGACTGGAGAAAGGTCGTCAACGAACGCCGTGTGCAGTACTCAAATCTGACGCCGGGAAATTACCACTTCCGCGTTATTGCATGCAACAACAGCGGTGTGTGGAACGAGGCTGGTACATTCCTGGACTTCAACATTGCGCCCGCTTACTACCAGACGAATTGGTTCCGCGCATTGTGTATGCTCGCGTTCCTGGCCATGCTCTGGACCGTTTATCAGCTTCGGGTCCGAGCTTTAGAACGACGCCAAGTATTGTTGGAACAGAATCAGTCGCTGCTAAAGCACCACCAGAGTGAAATCCGTGCGCTGAACGATCAGTTGATCAAGGCGCAGGAGGCGGAGCGGATACGCATCTCCGGAGAACTGCACGACGGCGTTCTTCAGCAGATCACTTCGCTAACGCTCAGGCTGGGAACGGTGAAATACCAGGTGCCGGCCGATTCCGAAGCAAAGACAGCGATCGTTGGGTTGCAGCAGGATCTCATCAAGATTGGGACGGACGTCCGCCAGGTGTCGCATGAACTTCATCCGGCATTGCTGCACGAGCAGGGCTTGCCCGCAGCACTGTCGTCGTACTGCGAAGAGTTCAGCAAGGTACGCGGCCTGCCTGTGTCGTGTGAGACGGATGAGAGTGTGAAGGAATTGTCTCCTGGGGCTGCGCTGTGTCTCTACCGCATCGCGCAGGAAGCACTCGGCAATGCCGCCAAGCATTCGGCGGCAAAGAAGGTGGAGGTTCGGCTCACACGGTCTGACGATCGCGTTTGGCTGTCTGTGTCCGATGATGGCGTTGGTTGCACCCCGGACCAAGTCGCAAAATCGGGAGGCCTGGGGCTGATCAATATGCGAGAGCGATTGCTCCAACTGAATGGGAAGTTTGACTTCGAGAGCTCCCCAGGGCAGGGGACTACCGTGAGGGTAGCGGTTCCATACCGAGCGACCTCATAGTTTTCCATGCCAGCCGCCTGGCTCTCCCCGTAATTAAGTCTTCTCGGGCGGAGGCATGCCTTTTCTCCAACATTTGCTGATTGATAAGTACACATCCTTCTTCCATTTTCCGACCAACGTTACACTGCAAATCGATTGCATCTGAAATCTGTTTGAAGAGGAGTTTGAGCGCACCCACCGTGCACAGTGGCGCAAATAACGGATTGATTGTCAGTCACCCATAGGAACTTTTCTCTTCCTCGATCCGTTGTTTTGTAGGACTGCAAAATGGTTGATCAGAACCGGTAAGAGATGCCGGTCGCGAACTGAGATCGAGTCTTCAACTCGACCCCGGGCATGATTCTGTTAGCGACTTGCGCCACTCCGAAATCGATATTCAAAGGGGTTTCTGCGTGTGGCACTACACGCGCGAAATAGGTGAGAGTGGTCGGAATGACAGCGCCAGGAAGCCCTTGTACATGGTGCGGTTCTTGCAAAACCTCCGATCCGACAACGACTTTGCTCTTCACTGGCCCCGGAACAACAACTCCCGCCGTACCGAATACAAGTCCCTGCCAGTCAGGGGCATTGCCCGCGATGCCAAGGACGGATGCGTCCGTGACTTTGAATCCGACATTGACAAGGATAGGAAGGGTGTATCTGGAGGTAATTGTCTTAGTGGCGACAATGTACCCCTCCTCATTGTCTGTATTCTTCTTTTCGATCACTCCGCCCCCTCTGCGGACCTGGGTGCGACCCACAAATCCGATTGAGATGGCCGGAACAAAGCGAGAATCCCACTTTCCTTCCGGAAGAAGATTGGCCTTGCCGTGAAAGATGTTGAATTCCCCTTCGAAGAGCGGGCTAAGTCCTGGTGTTACGCCGCGTGAATTCATGGAGCTCGAGTAACCTACTTCGAACCTCTTTAGAAACCCAACCGTGCCCGAGGCTTCGTAGAAGCCCCCGAGGACATTGCCACCGTCAAGATAATGAAAGCCCGCGGCCGGGTGACCGATTCCGTGTGCCGGCGAAGGGCTTATGTACGCGAACGGCGTCACGAACCCTCCGGTTTGGCCTTCCCAATTGAGGCTTTGCGCGCTGGACGGCCGAGGTGCAAAGGCCACAAGAGTCGCGATGAGGACGCAGATCAGAATCTTGCGTTGAGTCCATGCTTCGGTTTGGACAACCCGGAATAGTGCGCTGGGTTGCATGTTAAATGCATGAGTTGTATCGGGAACAGGAAGAATTCGCATGAGTCACCTCAGGGCAGTTGCCAACCATTGGATCGCAATCCGAGAGCCAAATTGCGCAGGACCTATGAGAAAGCCGCAAATACCTGATTCCAACAAGAGAGTTCATATTGTTCCACTCATCCAGACCTCCGAGGTGCCTGTTCTGAAGTGCCTGCAATTGGACAGGGGCATCAAAACTTGACAATGGATTGACATTGCTGCAACTCGTTGATCCACGGTCCCGTGCCCCTGCTCCAAACGCACTCCGACAGCATTGGAGCGGTCATCAGCCACGGACACAGTCCTATTCGATCGCTGGACAACCGCCGAGACTTTCCCTTTTGTTACGGGGGTTAGAGAAGCTCTCGGTGAAGAC
>Ga0335069_10002075_pt1 | contig 31298 bp, 26 predicted proteins | sample Lox_Sample_11_FD_206714 | JGI IMG/M metagenome (GOLD analysis project Ga0335069, IMG submission 206714) | Soil microbial communities from Loxahatchee National Wildlife Refuge, Florida, United States - Lox_Sample_1.1 | ecosystem: Environmental > Terrestrial > Soil > Wetlands | place: USA...
TGCAGGTATCACGCCCGCGGAGGCAGTAAAACTCAGAGAGAGCTTACCGGTGCCGCATCAGCAGTTCTCCGCATCCGACGGAGCCACACTTTCTCTCCGCAGATGGGATGCTAACAAGGCTGCTCCTTAGAAAAAATATATCAGAAGCCTCGTCTTTACACGGGCTGTCATTTTAGGGCACGGCATGGGAGTGGCTGCCGCGATTTGTGCTGCAAATGCGGTCCCTTCGGATATCTCGGGACTGATCCTTCTCTCAGGTGCGTATGAAAGTAAAAAAGGAGTTCTGGTCATGAAAAACACCACCCATGCTAAAATTCCTTTGGGAAGCTGGCAGGAGGTAGTTGCCTGACCGGATAAGAACTTTAAAACCGGAATGTAACTGTGAGGTGTGAAGCGCATTTATCAAAAGCTGTAATATGGACAGGATAATTCATGACGACTGCATCTACGAAAACCAGGTTTACAGGGAGAACATCCTTGAACCCGGGGATTATGAGAACTGCATATTCAGGAACTGCGATTTTACGGAGGCCGACCTTTCGGGGATTAACTTCGAGGGCTGCGAGTTTCATGAATGCAACATGAGCCTCTCCATTCTTATGCAGACAACCATCAGCGAGGTAAAATTCATAAAATGCAAACTGCTCGGTTTGCATTTCGAAGACTGTAACAGGCTCATCATATCTTTCTCTCTCGATAGCTGTTCCCTGGAGCTGTGTTCTTTCAACAAGCTGAAGCTGAAGAAGTCGGTATTTAAAAACTCCAGAATAACAGAAGCAGACTTCACCGAAACCGACCTGAGCTCATCCATCATAAAAAACTGTGACCTCGACAGGTCCGTTTTCAGGATGACCAACCTTGAGAATGCGGACCTGCGCGGATCATATAATTTTTCTGTCGATCCCGACCTCAACCGCATCAGGAGAGCAAGATTCTCAGCTGCCACCCTGGCAGGGCTGATGGGAAAGTATGACATAATTGTCGATTGAAAAATGTGAGGGAAATTGTTCTCACTTTCTTTCTGCTGACCAGGAGGGGATTCCCTGTGCAGGTTGCTTTAAATTGCAGTTTTCAGTGAGTCCCGGGATTTAATTTTCCAGCTGAATCCCTGATCAAAGAATTGTACCCGGGAAAGCAGGCGTGAGCAAATGCATGCATGAATCTTCTGAATTCGACCAGTCCGTCTTATACAAAGATTATCCTCGTTACTTCTTGATCATAATATCAATCTTAGGATAGAAAAATCCTTTATTAATTCCGGGATTCATCTTTATCAGAAACTTATGGTACTTCCTGTCAAGTGAGAACGGAAGGAAATACCGTTTTAAATAATTAACTCCCTGAAATTGGGATGCCCTGATATTCAATGCGATCTCTATTTCGTGATAACTAAAGCCCCTGCCTCTCCTTAAGAAATGCAAGAGCATATCTTCGGAATATTCGTGATAATACTGATTGAGAAATTCTCTTGGACTATACCTGGTATAATCGAATGCCAGGTTGTCGGGCAGCCAGTGAAAGAATGGGAGCCAGGAAGTATGTTCATCAACATACCACAGCCTGTTTGGAGTATCGACAATGCTTAAAAATCCACCTGCAGGCAACAAATCATAAAATTGCTTCAGGCACAAAATTCTCTCCTGGTACGTCATGTGTTCCATGCAGGCGAAAAATATTACCAGGTCAAATTTCTGATCTTTAACAACATCTGATATTTCTGAAGCATTTCCATGAATGAAATTTACCTGCAAGTTGTAAATCTTACATCTTTCCCTGGCAACGGCCAAAGCTTCTTCCTCAATATCAACTGCGGTCACATTTGCTCCCTGCTCCGCAAGAGCCACTGTTGATGAACCGGTTCCGCATCCGATTTCCAGGATATTCGCACCCCTTAACCTGATGTTTTTATCAAGCCATGGTATATACAGAAACCTGTCCGACTCGAGTCTTTCAAGCAAATGAGCTTTCAGGTCAGCCATAAATGTTTTGTCTGAAAAAGAGCCTTCGCTCCGCCATCCCTGGAAAAAAGTAGCTTTGAGCGATTCCTCAATCTTAGCCGCCTGCGTTCTGTCAATCCTGATCTGATTCTTAATCAGATGGCCAGGCATTTGAAATCTCCTGAACCGTTTTACCAGGTTTCTTCCGATTTTTTTTATCATACTGTCAGCTTTCGCCTTTTTAAAGATAGCAAATACATAAATCCATCCACAGGTATCCGGATTACTTATTTATAAATACAACGTTTCAGGGGAATGACACATATCAGAATATGAATCCAGGGCGAACCAGTGGAAATCGGCATTTTTAAGAAGGAACATTTATCATTTAACTGTTCCGGCAGAAAACTGACAAAAAAGCAGTTCCGGTCATCTGTTCACTGGATTTGCTTTCATATCGGTTGACCCGGAAGTGGCGGTGGCAATTTTAAGATTGTCTTATCTCTGAGATACTATAAAATATTGATTATCAGAATTCGTTTATAACCTGTTGAACAACCAAAAAAAACTTCATCATGTCTTTTTCATCCTTTTATTGATCCTTTTTCGGCCAGAATCTTTGTAGTTACCGGGAAATGATGAAATAATTTTGACTGTTGTAACCAATTAAATCTATTATTATGAAAAAGACAGACGTAACACTCATTGTTGCAATCGGCATATTGATTTGCCAGGCTCCTGCTATTTGGGGACAGGATATTACCGAGTTTAACACGACAAGGATGATTTCCTTAAAGGCAGAGTCACAGGAAATTAAAATTAACATCAATGTTCCTGAATCTTACAAATACATGAGTCTGTGGATTGCTGCAAATTTAAATGAAGGTGATCTTTCTGTTGAACTCCTTGATCCCAACGGAGAAAAAAAAGGTGACTTTTCAGTAGGTTGTGCTTTAAGTATAAGCAGACCAGCTGGTACTGATCAGGAAAATACCAGCCATGAAGTGGTACAGGGACGAATTAATAAATCAATTAACAACCCACTGAAGGGTACCTGGGTAATCAGGCTAAATCCCAAAAAGGCAACTGGTCAGGTTCAGATAGAGATTGACCAACATCTGCCCGGAACTAAAAAGAATGATAATTAGGATCTCTATATGCAAGTTACAGGATTTAAGGCGGTAATTATTGCAATAGCATGTCTTTCTCAGTGCAGGTATTCATTCTCACAATCAGGTCAGATAACCGGGGAAATACAAATTGACACATCTGTTTGGACCCCTGTGGCTTATTTGACGATCATACCTGAATTTGGAAAAATGAATACAATGTCAAATGACATGATTGCAGACAGGGCTAATATTGATAACCGGGGAAGGTTTTTGTTTGATATAAAATACTTGCCAAATGAGGATCAGTTGATTAGAATTCATATTTCTAAAAAAGGGGATCCGGCGGCTTCGCTTATCATCGGTGGGAAAGATGAAAATTTCATTTTTATTGTGGCTAACAGAAACTCCCTGATTAGAATTGAAAACCAGGAACAGGAGCCATTCTACAATGCAGCAGTAAGTGGGTATTATCCGAATTCTGAATTTAAACAGATTAATGAAATTGCCAATTACAGAGATACACTGGGTTCAAATGAAACGACATTGAAGGCTGAACTGATCCAAAGCGCCGTTTCTGAGAAACTAAGATTCTTTGCTGATACATGTTCAAATTCTCTTGTCTCTCTATATGCAATTTACAAATCTGATCCTGAAAAGAACTTTCCCATTAATCAGCAATTCTATTACAATTACCTGGCAAAACTGAAAAATGATAAGTCCGGTTATATGCAAGAATTTAAAAGAAAGATTCCGCAATCGCGGAATTCTTTTCTTTATTATCTGGTACTGTCAGGAATATTCTTCTTTGTCACCGGATATGTTACCAGAGTCTTGCTAAATAAGCCTGAAAGAAAAATGCAAAATCCAATACATGAATTGAGCCTTCAGGAGAGAAAGGTATTTGAATTAGTCGTCATGGGTAAATCAAATAAAGAGATTTCAGAATCACTAATGATAGGAGTCAGTACTGTAAAATCTCATATCAACAGTATCTATTCAAAACTTAAAATCAATTCCAGGAAGGAAGCTGTAAACCTGGAACTTTTTAATAAAATGCCTGCCCCTGCAGAAAATACTGAAATGCACAGTAATTGAAATTCTTTTTAAGGCTAAACATCATCTAATCTAACCTTGTTGGATTATCCGAATATGTGGCTTGTTTGTATTTAAGCTTCCTGTTTCTCCTGGAATAATTTAAATATACTACAACCCTTTGCCTAATTCTATCTGTTAGATATTCTGATAATTAGACGTCAAAATAAAATTATTACTAATTCATTAGTAGATATACTAAAAATATAGTATAAATTTGCATATAAATACTTTTTCATTATGGAGCTAACCCGGGCCGAAGAACAAATAATGCAAATCCTCTGGAGAATTGAAAAGGGATTTGTAAAGGATATCCTTGAAAATTTTATTGAGCCAAAACCTGCATATACAACGGTTGCCACCATTCTTAAAATTCTTGAAAAAAAAGAATTTGTCAGTCATAAAGCTTATGGGAACAGTTATCAGTTCTTCCCATTGATTTCCAAGGAACAATACTCGAAGTATCTGATAAACTCAGTAATCAGGCGACATTATAAAACATCAATCAGAGATATCGTTTCATCTTTCGTCGATAATAATGAAATCGAGGTGAAAGATATTGACGAAGCAATTAAACTTCTGAATGATCTGAAAAAAAGAAACTCATGACACACTATTTGATTTACACCCTTGAAGTATCTATCTGCCTGTTACTGTTTTTTATTGTTTATTCATTTTTTTTAAGGAACGAAACATTCCATAGCCTGAAGCGATTGTATCTGCTGCTCTCGGTTTTCTTATCTGCGGTTATACCGCTCCTGCCAGTAATAGGACTCCCGGGTGAAGTAACAGTGGGTCCGGTTGTAAGTATCTCAAATGGTCCGCTTCTGACAATATATCACGATTCATTTGAAAGGGTAATTGTGAATAATGCCAAGCCGCTATTAACTGAAATTCATTCAAATAATAACTTAGAGGGCTTTATATTGAAAGCAATTTTTTCGATATATCTTTTAGGAGGTCTTATACTTCTTGTAAAGCTGATCATCAGAATTCATAGAATTCGTACCCTGTCAAGGTACAATTATGTCGATTTCCGGGATGGAATTAAGACAGTCAGGTTGAATGGTGATTATCCGACCTTTTCATTTTTCAAATGTGTTTATCTGAATTGCGACAATATGTCTGATGCGGAGCAAAATCAGGTCTTTGAACATGAAAAGGTGCATATAAAGGAATGTCATTCATTGGACATTCTGATGATCGAAATCCTTCATATCTTCCTTTGGTACAATCCAATTGTCCGGGTAATCAAAAGAGCCCTGGTGAAAGTTCATGAGTGCCAGGCAGACTCCCAGCTTGTTCGTTCGTCAGATGTAGTTGTTGAAGCCTATAAATCGCTTCTGCTGAAACAATACTTAAAACCATTTAATATCGACCTGGTTCATCCTTTTAATTTTTCATTAATTAAATACAGAATTGACATGATCGGCAAATCAAAATCCAAATGGTGGGCAAAACTCAAACTCGCATGTTTTTTGCCGGTAATTTTGATAGCACTTGTTGCTTTCTCAAAAGTGACGGTCAAGGATGAAAGTGCCATACCTGCGGAATCGGTTACTGTTTCCGATCAGCTGGATTCTTTGAATCTGATGATGGTTTATATTCCGGCGGGACAATTTACTTTTAATCGATCTGATGGCCCTGAAAATATCCGTAGTGAGGTGACCGTTGATGCGTTCTGGATGAAACAGAGTGAGGTTACAAACGGGGAGTACTTTGAATATGTTGAAGAATTAAGGAAAGACTCAAGCATAACCACTTATAAAAACTCCCTTCCCGATCTGAATAAAGCGCCGTTAAAGAACTACTTTTCCGATCCCCGCTATAAGTTTTACCCGGTAGTTGGAATTAGTTTTAACCAGGCAAAAAAATTCTGTAAATGGAAAACTGCATTTGAAAACAAAAAGTTGAATGCGCAGGGTAAGCCACCTGTGCAGAACTACAGACTACCGTACGAAGCTGAATGGATATATGCTTCCACAGGTGGTGAAGAACCAGAAAAAATAATGATCCCTCAGATAAAACCCTTAAGTGAAATCGGATCAGGAGATCCCAATGAATTTGGCCTTTATGACATGTTTAATAATGTATCTGAATGGACCAACTCGAAATTTGATGCAGTAAATTATAAGAAATCAATCCAGATAAATCCGACCTCTTCAATTGATACAATCATTGTAAAAGGGAACAATTTTAAGGATTCCGCTAAGAGCCAGACTATACTTGTCAGGGGAGATAATTCTTTTGAATATGTTGGGTTCAGATATGTCAGATCCAGCAATGTAGAACTCAAGGATAAAAAGGAATAGTAAAACCAGGTCCAGTAAGTAGTCGTTCACCTGAGGTTCTAAACTTAAATTATTTAAGTTAAATCACTGCAAATATATATGAAAATGGCGGCGGGGATCCTTAATTATTAGTTGATTCGCTTAGGAGAATGAACAAGAATGAGGCAGATCTGACTTGTTCAGATCAATGATTACATCCATATTACACTATCTGAAAACCTCGAACCACATAGTATTAATTATTGGGAGTTTGGAATACGATGAATTGTTCCAGCTATGTTCCGGCTGACAAAAACAAAAAGGCCTTATTCTATTTATGGTGCTGACCCGCCTGGGCTTCGCGATAAAATTCAGTGTGAGGGCGGGTGTGAGTGTGAGAACAAAAAAAGTGAGATGCTCGCTTGAGAAAATCCAGGTGTGAGTGTGAGAGCGGGTGTGAGAGAAAAAGAGTGAGAAGTGCTCGCTCTCGCTCCCGCTCTCACTCTTTTTGTTGACCCACCTGGGCTCGAACCAGGACTCTGCGGAACCAAAATCCGTCGTGTTGCCAATTACACCATGGGTCAATCATTGCCTCATAAGGCGCTTCAAAATTACTTAAAATTTTTTATTTGCTACATTTGAGCTTCATTTACCCTGCCCTGTTATATGATATCACCCGGACAAATCTCCTCAGTGCTTGCCCTCCTCACCAGGGCCGGAAATGAAATTATGAAGGTCTATGCCAGCGATAACTTCGGCATCAGGTTCAAGGAGGATGAAAGCCCCGTTACAAAGGCTGATTATGCCTCAGATACCATAATAAAAAATGGCCTTTCGGTTATTACCCCCGGGATACCCGTCTACAGCGAGGAGACCAGGGATGTTCCATATTCCGTGAGATCTGAATGGAAAGACCTCTGGATCCTCGATCCTCTCGACGGTACAAAAGAATTTATCGCGCGCAGCGATGAATTCTGCATCTCGCTCGCCCTCATCACCGAAGGAAGAGCGGTGGCAGGGTTCATCCAGGCACCAGTGACAGGGGAGATATGGTTTGCACAGAAAGACGAAGGGGCCTGGAAGGTTGCAAACGGGAACCGGGTGAGGTTGCCGCTTGCCAAAGGTGAAGGGCCATTCAGTATAAACATAAGCCGCACACATCATTCAAAAAACGAGGAGGAATGGATCGTACGATTCATGCAGGATAATGAGGCGGTAACCCATATTACCGGGAGCGCTATCAAATTCAGCAGGATTGCCGAGGGATCCAGCGACCTCTACCCAAAATTCAGCCTTATCCACGAATGGGACATCGCCGCGGGTCAGATCATTATCGAGGAGGCAGGTGGAAGGATCATCGAGCCGGCAACAGGCAAACCACCCGTCTTCAACAAGGAAGATTATCATCAGCCGCCGTTCGTGGCATTCGGGCCAAGGGTAAAGGACTGGACGAGATGGGCTGGAAAAATGTGAAAGGATAAATGCGAAAGTGGTACAGGAACCTTTCTCTTAAATTACATACTTACAATTACCTGACTATTGCCTGACAGTTTCCTGACAATTGCCTGACTATCGTATGAGCATTGATTGTCGTTTGACTGCCGGAGGCTTAAGCCCCCCTGCCTTTAGCTTTTCTCGAACTTCTGTTTAGCTATATCGTCCACCTCGGTGATGTGGAAGGGGCAGGTAACAAGCGAACGAAGTATAAAGCCCAGGTCGCACATATCTTCATCACCCTCTTCGTAGAACCACGATATTTTTGCCTTCGACGACATGCCGGGGATACGGCCAAGCTCCTTAAGTATGGCATAGAGCCATTTAATGGATGTGGTATTTATGAATTCAAAGCCAAGCTGAACCGTTGTCATCCGCGGATTCTCATTCACATACTGGATTATCCAGTCGTGAAGGGGCCTGTAGAACTCTGCGGGGTTTTCAGAAATCGACCTGCCCACAATAAGGATCCGCCCCGGCTCAAAAACGATCCAGGGTGTCTTTTTTGTGGGCTCGATAATAAGATTCTGAAGAGCCATCTACTTTATTCTCCGTCCTTTACAGTTGTTCCGGGATTTAACTCAGAATGCCCCACAGGCAGGTCAACCGGTATCAGCCCTGCGGAACATGTAAAATTATAAAATTGGACCAATTCTCCAAATCTTATTTCTGCTCAATCTGGTTAAAGAGAGTCGGGGCAGGTTCCTCCCAGAGCGTAGGATGCTCATCGTCAAAGCGTTTTAGTATTGCCGACATGATCGTCGCCCTCAGGAATTCGGATTTGTTCTTTATCCTGTACCTGCCGCAATAGACATTAAGGGCGCGCATCTCCCTTTCATTCAGCATTATCGAAAGCCGGGCGCTTCTTTTAAGCTTTTCTTCCTTGTGATTCTGGCGTTTCACTGGTTCAGGATTTCCCGTTATTTCCGCTAAATTATAAAACGGCCCGCGCCTGGAAAGCCGGATACCGATTAGTTTTTAACACAAAAAAAAGGACCAGCTCGTAATATGCTGATCCTTCTATATTTAAAGTATGTACAACTTTATCTGCTAAGCCTTGCCTGCGCTGCCAAGCACATTGACTACCTTGTGCTTATAGAGCTCCTTAAGCTTATCGCGGGCCGGGCCAAGGTAATTTCTCGGGTCAAACTCACCGGGCTTCTCTACGAAGACCTTGCGGATAGCGGCTGTCATTGCAAGGCGACCATCGCTGTCGATATTGATCTTGCAAACTGCCGAGCTGGCTGCCCTGCGAAGCTGATCCTCAGATACACCTGCGGTGTTTTCCATCCTGCCACCGTACTTGTTGATCTCGTCAACTATATCCAGCGGAACAGACGATGCCCCGTGCAGAACGATCGGGAACCCTGGTATCCTCTTTTCACATTCTTCAAGGATGTCGAAACGGAGAGGAGGAGGAAGTTCGCCCGGTTTAACCTTGAATTTGAAGGCCCCGTGTGATGTTCCGATCGAAATTGCCAGTGAATCAACCCCGGTCTTTTTCACAAAATCCTCTACCTCCTGCGGCCTGGTATATGAGCTGTGATCAGATGAGACCTCATCCTCAATACCTGCAAGAACACCGAGTTCGCCTTCAACAGTCACATCATACTGGTGTGCGAAGTCGACAACCTGCTTTGTAAGCCTTACATTTTCCTCGTACGGGAAATGCGATCCGTCGATCATCACCGACGAGAATCCGGTTTCGATACATGCCTTGCATGTCTCAAAGCTGTCGCCATGATCGAGGTGAAGAACAATCGGTATTGCACAGCCAAGTTCCTTTGCATATTCAACTGCCCCCTTGGCAAGGTACTGAAGCAATGTCTGGTTTGCATATTTTCGTGCACCTTTCGATACCTGGAGTATCACAGGTGATTTGGTCTCCACGCAGGCGCTTATTATCGCCTGCAACTGTTCAAGGTTATTGAAGTTGAACGCGGGAATGGCATATCCGCCCTTTACCGCACCCCTGAAAAGCTCCCTCGAGTTTACAAGTCCTAATTCCTTATAATGAAGCATATTCTTTAGTTTTAAATGAGGCGCCAAGTTAGAGATTTTGCTTCGCGGTGGCAAGTATTCTTGAAAAAATCTGACCACTGCTTTTTAAGTTTTTCATTGACTGTATATTATTCAAATCCATATTTTCACTTTGCGGCATCAAACTTGCTGATATAATGATTATCTTCGTACCCTTGTAAAAAAGGCATTCTATTCCGAGTTATATGAAACGAATTATTATAATCACCGGGCTGCTCTGGTTCATCCTTGTCCCGGCAGTTTTTTCACAGCAAAAAACCTGGACCCTCGAGGAATGTGTGAAGCATGCCATCGACAACAACATCCAGATCAAACAGCAATTTCTCCAGACAGAATATCAGAAAAACACTCTTGACCTGTCCAAGCTGAAGCTGCTTCCGACTATTAACGGGCAGGCTGGACATAACTTCTCCTTCTCAAGAACTCTTGATAATTCAGGACCGATCCCAAAATATGTACAGAACAGTATGTACGATCAGTTCAGCATTGGCGGCAATACAAATCTTTTCAGCGGTTTGCAGAACTACAATACTATCAAGAAGAACAATTTTTCACTGCTGGCCAGCGAACAGGACCTTGAGAACATAAAGGATAATGTCGCACTGAATGTTGCCCTGGGTTATCTCCAGATACTCCTAAATAAGGAGCTTGTTTCAGCAACGGACCAGCAGCTGCAGATTTCCAACCAGCAGATTGAAAAAACAAGAAAACTGGTGGAAGCCGGTAGCTCTGCAAAGGGGAACCTCCTCCAGATTGAGTCCCAGGCAGCACAGGAAGAGGTTCAGCTGATCAACCTGAAAAACCAGCTTGATATTTCCTACCTGACACTGACCCAGCTACTCGAGCTTCAGACTCCTGCCGGATTTGAAGTTGAAGCTCCCAGGATCTCCGTCGATTCGAATTCACTTATTACAGGTAATATTGATGAGATTTTCGCACTTGCCCAAAAGAACCGTCCAGAGATAAAAAGTTCTGAATTCAAGCTGTCGGCCAGTGAATATGATCTTAAGATCGCCAAAGGGGGTAGAATACCGAGCATCAATATCAGTCATGGATTCAGCACAGCCTATTACAACACATCCGCCGCATCTTTTTCCAACCAGATGAGCGATCATAAGAGCTATTATGTAGGTTTCAACCTGAATGTTCCTATCCTCAATGGCTGGCAGATAAACAAGGGCGTTTCAAATGCCAGGATCGAAATCCAGAACAGCCAGTATGCACTTGAGGGTACGAAAAAGCAGCTTTACAAGAACATCCAGCAGGCTTACGCCGACGCCACAGCCGCGCTCAAGAAATACAATGCCAGCATGAAAGCCGTTACATCATCGCAGGAGTCATTCAGGTACGCCGAGCAGAAATTCAATGTCGGGCTGGTCACTCCCGTTGATTACAACACCGCGAAGACCCAGCTGCTGAAGGCACAATCGGACCTGGCACAGGCAAAATATGAATTTATCTTCAAGACAAAAGTTCTCGATTTTTACAAAGGAATCCCAATTTCACTTCCCAAATAATCATTTCATAAGCCATGAAAAACAACAAGCTTCTTAAGATACTTATACCCGCAGTAATCGTTCTTATCCTCATCGCTATTGTCGGCAAAAAAGCAGGATGGTTCGGCAAGGCAATGACTGTAAAAGTAGCAACCGAAAAAGCCGAGCTGAGGTCAATAACAGAGACTATCACCGCCAACGGGAAGATCCAGCCCGAGAAAGAGGTAAAAATTTCACCCGATGTTTCCGGTGAGATCGTGGAGCTTAATGTCAAAGAGGGCGACGCCGTTGAAAAAGGCAAGCTCCTCTGCAGGATCAAGCCCGACGTATATATATCTCAGAGAGACAGGTCGGAGGCTGCAATAAGCTCAGCAAAGGCAAGGCTGACCCAGTCGGAGGCACAGTTTATCCAGGCCGAGCTCGCCTACAAGAGGAACAAACAGCTTTTTGAACAGCAGACGATCTCAAAATCGGAATTTGAAACTTCAGAAGCCTCCTACAAGGTGGCAAAAGCCGATGTCGACGCTTCAAAGTTTTCCGTGACAAGTGCCGAGGCATCGCTCAAGGAGGCAAATGAGAACCTTATAAAGACTTCAATCTACGCACCCATGACAGGAAACATCTCAATGCTTCTTGTAGAGCTTGGTGAACGTGTTGCGGGAACAAACCTCATGGCAGGTACGGAGATGATGCGCGTTGCCGACCTCTCGAGGATGGAAGCCCAGGTTCAGGTTAACGAAAATGATATTGTGAGGGTTAAGCTGGGCGATACTGCCGTTATAACAGTAGATGCATACCTCGACCAGAAATTCAAAGGAATCGTAACACAGCTCGCCAACTCGGCAAAGACAACAGGTGTATCTGCCGACCAGGTCACAAACTTCGACGTGAAGATAAGGGTGCTGCCCGAATCGTATGAAAAACTTGTAAAAGCAGGCAACCCTTTCCCGCTCAGGCCCGGTATGTCAACAACTGTGGATATCCAGACCGAAACAAGGAGCAATATCCTGTCCGTCCCGATACAGTCAGTTACTACCAGGACCGACACGACAAAGACCGGCTCATCAAATTCTGCGGAAAAGACAAGGACGCTTGTATTCACCACCGACGGCAAATACTCATTCGCAAAGGATGTCAAGACCGGTATACAGGATAACACCTATATCGAGATCCTTTCCGGGATAAAGGAGGGCGACCAGGTTATCTCTTCACCATTCAGCGCTATCAGCAAAAAACTGGCCGACAGCACAATGGTTCAGGTCGTAAAGAAGGAGGACCTTTTCAAGGTTAAGTAGAATATAACCCTCACCAGATGATCCTGTGCATTGAGACTGCCACATCCGTATGTTCTGTAGCCCTGTGCGAAAGGGATAAGGTGGTTTCTGTCCGGGAGAATACCGAGGGTAAATCCCATGCCTTGCTTCTGACAGTATTCATCAGCGGGATCTTCAGTGAACTTGGCCTGAAAGCTTCAGATCTTGAAGCCGTTGCGGTAAGCAAAGGGCCCGGCTCTTTTACTGGACTCAGGATAGGGGTATCGGTGGCAAAAGGTATTGCCTACCGGGCAAATATCCCTCTGATAGGGGTCGATACGCTTGCAGCAATGTTTCATGGCATCGCGGGCCGGGCATCAGAAAAATATGATCTCGGTAATGACCCGCTCTACTGCCCCATGCTGGATGCCCGCAGGATGGAGGTTTTCTATTCAGTCTTTGATTCTTCGGGAAAGATTTTACAGGATACAGGTGCAGGAATAATTGACAGCCAATCATTCTCCGCGGTAAGCGAAGAGAAGAAGATTTTGTTCTTCGGGAACGGCGCGGGAAAATGCCGGGATGTGATAAGAAGGGGAAATGCAGTTTTCGAGCCCGGGTTTTTATTATCGGCATCCCACCTGCGGATCCCTGCATATATGAAGGCCGATGCAGGCCGGTATGAGGATGTGGCATATTTCGAACCTTTCTACCTCAAGGATTTCATAGCAACCATCCCGAGAAAAAGCATCACGGGCCAATAAAACAGGATATGCAGAGTTATAACAGGATATGAAGAGGCTGTTACTGATAATATTAATTCTGATTCCGGGCATACTGGTGATAAAGGGGCAATATATACCTTACCAGCCGGGCGAGAAGGTTGTCTTTACCATCAAGTATGGCTTTATCACCAGCGGGGCATCATCGCTCGAGCTCAGGAAGGACACGCTGAAAGGAAAAGAGATTTACCATTCAGTCTTTTCGGCAAATACAGTGGGCCTTGCCGATGCAATTTTCAGGGTGAAGGATATTTACGAAAGCTATTTCGACTCCATAAACGAGATGCCTGAATTCGCAATAAGGAACGCTGTCGAAGGGAGGTATAAAAGATACAATACGAATATCTTCGACCGGACCACCAGGAAGGATTCAGCAATAATCATCTCCAACCTCAGGGGAAAACATGTCACCGAAAAGGAGATCCGCGATGTCATTTCGCTTATTTATTACTTCAGGACCAACTGGCTCGCCAGGGGTTACCAGTTTAAGAAAGATGAAATTGTTACCATCGTGACCTGGTTTACGGATGAGTACTACCCTATCAGGCTGGTGTATGCCGGGCAGGAGTGGGTCAGGGCAAAAGGTGGAAAGATACTCTGCTATAAATTCAATCCCGTGACGGAGGTGGGCAGCATATTTAAAACAAACGAGGATGTGTCGATCTGGTTTTCGGCCGATAAAAATTATTTACCCGTTAAACTCCGATTTAATATCTTTGTGGGGGCTTTTACAGCCGAGCTTCAGACATGGGAAGGTCTGAAAACACCATTGGAAATAAATTAAACCAAATAATAACTTTAGAAGACTGACAGATTTTTATGGCAACTACCGCTGACTTTAAGAACGGACTGGTGATTGAGTACAACAATGACCTTTATACAATTGTGCAGTTTCAGCACGTAAAGCCCGGGAAAGGCCCGGCATTCGTAAGGACCAAGCTGAAGAACCTGAAGACCGGGAGGGTGATCGACAACACTTTCTCTTCAGGTGTGAAGATTAACACTCCAAGAGTGGAAAGACGTCCTTACCAGTATCTCTACAAAGACGATATGGGATATTATTTCATGCATAATGAGACTTACGAGCAGATCCATGTAAGCGAGGATATGATCGAGAATCATGAATTTATGAAAGAGGGGATGAACTGCGAAATTGTGATTCATGCAGAGACCGAAACTGTTCTTACTGTCGACCTGCCCCAGTTCGTAGTGATGGAGGTGGTTTATTCAGAACCTGGTCTCAGAGGCGATACCGCAACCAACACCCTTAAGCCTGCAAAGGTTGAAACAGGTGCAACAATTATGGTCCCGCTTTTCGTTAACGTGGGCGACAGGATCAGGATAGATACTCGCGACAGGAGCTATGTAGAAAGAGTAAAAGGCTGATCCATGGAAGAAAAGAAGGCTGCCAGGGATCGGCTTAAAATGTCGAAGTTTAAGCTGGATGCATTGCTCGATATTACTCTTTCGATCAATGCCAACCTCCCTGTTGAGGGCCTTCTGTACAAGTACGACTCAATCCTCAGGAACAACCTTGGCATAGGGAAGATCCTGATCTTCATGCACCAGGAGAAAACCTGGGAATGCATCCTGAACGCCGGTTTCCCTCCGGCCACCGAATCGACCGATGTAGAGAAACAGCTCACCAGGTTTACGGAGATTTCGATTGTCACAAAGCTGCCGGGGTACGAGGGAGTGGATATTATCATTCCTGTTTCCAACAATAATATTCCTCTTGCCTACATCTTCATCGGCGACATCGATGAAGAGGGAGAAGGGATGAGCCCTGTCCTCAAGCATCTCAACTTCATCCAGACAATATCAAGCATCATTATCGTGGCCATTGAGAATATCAGGCTGTTCAAGGAAAGCCTGAGGCAGGAAGCTTTCAGGAAGGAGCTCGAGCTCGCCGCAAGGATGCAGACGATGCTTATCCCTCACGAAAGCCAGCTTCCCTCAAAAGGCAAGATCATTGTAAATGGCTTTTATTTTCCCCATTATGAGGTGGGCGGCGATTACTACGACTGCCTGAGTCTCTCCGATTCTTCTACTGGCTTCTGCATTGCCGATGTCTCGGGAAAAGGAATATCGGCTGCAATACTCATGTCGAACTTCCAGGCCAGCTTCAGGGCACTTTTCACCCACGATATCAGCCTCGAAGCCCTCGTAAGGAAGCTCAACACGATTATTGTCGCAAATGCGGAAGGGGAGAAATTCATCACCTTCTTTGTTGGAAGGTATAATCACAACACCGGATTGCTCGAGTATGTGAACGCGGCCCATAACCCCCCCGTGCTGTTTAATACGGTGACCGGCGATATTGTACACTTCAAGGCCAGCTGTGTGGGAATAGGCATGCTCGACGAAATACCACATGTCAAGGAGGGTGAGATAACCGTAAAGGGACGTTCCAAGCTGGTATGCTACACCGACGGGCTGTCAGAGCTTAAGGATGAGGAAGGAACCGACCTCGGCACCCACATAATCATCAGGCATATCACAAATAAAAAGCCGGTAAAGGAAAATATTATTGCCATGCTGAACGAGCTGGGGATCCCCGATCATAATCCCGGGCTGTTCGACGATGTCTCAATCATCGCCGCCGAGCTGTTCTGATCATCTTCCTGCAGGCTTTTTCCGGCTGTGTCATTGGCCACAATTACGGCTGTCATTCCCCAGAACATTGCTGAAATCTTGTCGGTATCGAGGAAGTTATTAAGCCCTCCGTGTATAATATAGGTTGTGAGCCCGGCAACCAGGCAAAGGTACATGAGCCGTGCTTCACGTCCATCAGCTTTCTTCAGCTGCGAGATCCCGCTTCTCAAAATAAAGCCAAGCAGGACGATATAGATGATCATCCCCGGTACCCCAGTCTCCGACATGAGGCCAAGGTATTCGCTGTGCGCATTTCCCCTTTCACCCCAGATTGTGCTTATCCTGGTCTTCTCATAAGAGAGCTGGAAAGGGGCATAGGTGAACTGGTAGGTACCAGGCCCCCAGCCAAAAACAGGTCTCTCTGCGGCCATCCTTATCGCCGAGTTCCACCTGTTAAGCCGTTCAAGGTTCGATGCATCGGTCTTTATATTGGTGATGGAGACAACCTGCTTCCTGAAATCGAGAGAAGAGTCCTGCCTGTTCTCATTGAGCCTGATAAAGAGCGAGCTCCACGAAACCACCGCTATTATACATGCAGTAACTGATACGGCAACAATTATCTTCCACGATATCCTGAGCCACAGTACAAGTGCCACTATTCCGGCAGCAGCCAGGCTTATCCAAGCCGCCCTGCTGTATGAGTAGGTGAACGCAATAATTAGGAGGATAAGCTGGGCGAACCTGGTTATCCTGAGAAAAGGCCTTTCTCCGCCCCTGAGCAACAGGAAGACTGCCGCCGGTATGGAAAAGGCAAGCGAGGCACCAAGCGCGGTGTGATCATTAAAAAAAGGCCTTATCGCTGAGTAGGCAGTCTCCTGGTTCAGGACACCATACATCGATAACCTCACCAGGTAATATATTGCAACAGGAGTCATTCCTGCCAGGTAAGCCGAGAAATACTGATTAATCCTCTCCTTTTTCATGAATACCTGCGCGGCAAGGATATAGAAACCCGTGATAAACCAGATCCTTGTAACAAGATATTTGAGCGATACAACGGGCATTGTCCCTGTAAGTGCACAGATGAATATCCAAAGCAGGAGGACGGCGGCCGATATGGTGACAGGATGATAAAGGATCCGGCGGTCTATCTCCCCTCCATGGATGATCTTGAATATGACAACCAGCATTATAACGGCAAGTACCGGCTCTGTAGGAAGGAAGAGATCGGCACCTACCTCCGGTACGATGAAGCGGAGCTGAATTGAAAGAGGCACCGCAAAAACGGTGAAGATCAGCAGTTTTTCAACTGACAGGATAGCCGCAATGCATGTTATAATCCCAAGTGAAAACAGGAGGATGATGCCCGGACTGTCGGGTAAAATAAAGAAACAGGCAGGGATTGAAAGGATAATTGCCAGTAGAGCCGCCAATATCCATTTTCTGCCTTCAAACAGACTATGGCCGGCCGACATGCTACTCATTACGGGTGATCATTTCGCCTGCAGCAAGAATGAAGATCAGAAGTACAAGTGAAGTCAGCACCGATGCCATTACAATAAGCGTCCTGGCCGGCAGGGCCTTCTTCTCCGGCACTTTCGCATCGTTGATAATATGAGTGTATGGCATTACCTGTGTGGCAGTCATCCGGGCTTCGGTAAGCTTGTTCCTGATGGCCGAAAGGCTCTCATTCTCTGCCTGGAACATGTTAATGAGCCTCAGGAACTCGGGCCCGTACTGCCCGGCTGCCGGGGCCCACGATGTACCTGCCAGCTGGCTCCCCCTGGCCTGGGGCATCGCTTTCACAAGCTCGGCAGGAACAGATGAATGTATCGAGTCTTCAAGTGCTTTTACCCTTTTAAGCTGTACCAGGTAGCTTTTGCTAATGGCCTCCTCTGCCCTCCTGCCGGCGTCCTGCACAATCGAGTTAAATACCGTGTCAACCCGGTGCGATATGTCATTTGCAATTGCTGCCGATGTAACAGGGTCGGGGTCCAGGACGCTTACCTCGATCGAGTTGTACTGGGTCTTGGCCGATTGGATATACCTCCTGAGCTTTGCCTCAAGGAGGGTGTACCTGTATCTTGCCCCGGGGCTTATCCCATAATGATTCAGCAGGTCATATTTTTTCACGATATAATCCTTTATCATATCCGATTTAAGCACCTGCAGAACCTTTTCAGTCGATTCCTCCTCGCCGAAAAGCGGTACCAGCTTGCTCTGAAGGCCGAACAGCGACTGGGTTTCGGTCACATTTATTGTAGGATAAAGAACCACTGTCGCCCTGTAGAGGGGTTTTATCAGGAAGGTGGCAGCTGCCGAAACAACAAGCACGCAGAAGGCAGTAATAATAAGCACTTTCCAGTATTTTACCACCAGGTTCAGCAGGCTGACCGAATCGGCCCTGAACACGGTTGCACGGGGTTTATCCATAGCGTCCTGTTTTAGGAATTACACAAATATAGGCAAATATTCCTTTGTGATTTCTCCGGGGTTGGCTGTGATCCTCTGTGACTGCTCTGAGTCACTCAGTGAAATCTGTGGCAATTTGACCCCTTTCCCAGTCCCTTCACTTCGCTCGGGACTGACCTTCCCCCACAGGGGCAGGTAAAATAAGGATCATTGCCCCTGGAAACAGGAAAGGGGGATTAACGACCCTCCTGAGGTCTAGACAGCGCGGATGAGATAGTAGTTCTTCTTGCCTTTGGCAACGAGTATATATTTCCCGTTGAGAAGAATATCGCTTTTGATTACTGCTTCGGGGTTTTCAACCTTCTCGCGGTTGATGCTAAGACCTCCTCCCTGAACCAGCCGTCTCAGCTCACCCTTTGAAGGGAGGACCAGGGTATGCATCGTGCAGAGGTCGGAGACAGTAACACCTTTTAAGATGATATCACGGGAAACATCAAACATTGGCACCCCCTCAAAAACAGAGAGGAATGTCTGTTCATTCATCTTCTTCAGCGATTCGGTAGTACCCTTGCCGAACAGGATCTGCGATGCCTCAACAGCTGCCTCAAAGTCCTCCCTCGAATGTACCATCACTGTCACCTCTTCGGCTAGCCTCTTCTGCAGGGCTCTTTCGTGCGGGTTCTGCCTATGCTGTTCAATAAGATTGCCGATGGTAACCTGGTCGAGGACAGTGAAGATCTTAATATATTTTTCCGCATCCTCATCCGACACGTTGAGCCAGAACTGGTAGAATTTGTATGGTGATGTTTTCTCAGGGTCGAGCCAGACATTGCCCGACTCGGTCTTCCCGAACTTTGATCCGTCGGCCTTCGTTATCAGCGGGCAGGTAAGAGCGTATGCTTCTCCCCCGATTTTCCTCCTGATGAGTTCGGTGCCTGTGACGATATTTCCCCACTGGTCCGATCCGCCCATCTGGAGCCTGCAATTATGGCTGTTGTAGAGATGCAGGAAATCGGTTCCCTGCACCAGCTGGTATGAAAACTCCGTAAACGACATCCCCTCCTTTGCCTCAGAGCCAAGTCTTTTCTTCACAGAGTCCTTCGCCATCATATAATTTACCGTGATATGCTTGCCGATATCCCTGATGAACCCAAGGAACGAATACTCCTTCATCCAGTCGTAGTTATTGACCATTATTGCCCTGTTAGGTGCCGCTGAGCTGAAATCGAGGAAGTGCGAAAGCTGCCTCTTTATCGCTTCCTGGTTTTTCCTGAGGGTCTCCTCATCGAGAAGCGATCTCTCCTCCGATTTCCCTGACGGGTCGCCTATCATGCCGGTTGCACCTCCCACCAGGGCTATCGGCGTGTGTCCTGCCCGCTGGAAATGGACAAGCAGCATCACCTGTACCATGTGACCGATATGGAGTGAATCGGCAGTCGGATCAAAGCCGATATAACCCGAGACAATTCCTTTCTTCAGCATCTCTTCGGTGCCCGGCATGATATCGTGAATCATCCCTCTCCACCTGAGCTCGTCTACAAAATTCATATGCAAGTTTTTTGAGCCGCTAATATAACAAATTGGTCACATTGTGACCCCGTCGGGTTTCTTTTTGAACCTGTCAAAGCCCTGTCCAAGGCTACCCTCCCCGATTACCGGAAATACCGATGGGGCAATATCGGATATCGGGTTATAGAGTGCCGACTGGTCGATCTTCTCCTTCGGAAGGAAATGACGGTGCGAATCGATGGCATTCAGTACCACGAATACCACGCTCATTATCAGGACGCTCTTGAGCAGGCCGAAAACAATCCCGAGCAGCCGGTTTATGAATCCCAGGGCGATGGCTTCCATCAGCTTGTCGACCAGCATACCGATGAAATGTATGACGATAACAATTATGAGGAAGGTTATTATGAAAGCAATTATCCCGACATACCTGCCCGTGAGGTCGAAATAATCATACAGCTTTGCCGCGGTGAAATCGGAGAATTTTATCGCTCCCCAGATCCCCAGGATGAGGGCCGCGAGCGAGGCCACCTCTTTAACGAGGCCGTTAATAAATCCCCTTACAGCCCCGAGAATGAGTATTATGATAATAACGGCATCGATCCAGTTCATGGCATAAATATTAGAAAAGATGAAAGTATGAAAGTTAAGCGACTTTTCAAAACCTTCATACTTCCGTCAGCGGGCAGTGAAACCGCCTGTTTTTAGTGCGAACCGTTCTGGTTCATATAGGAGTTATCATCATCCTCCCTGTTGTTGTTCTTGCTGAATTCGATCTTTCCGAATTTATAGGTGAAGCTGATGCCGAACGACCTGAATGGCATCTGGCGGATGCTTGTCGAATTGCTGTTGCTGGTCGTTATTGTTGTCACCTGCCTGACATACTCGCTAAGGAAATTGGTAGCGGTAAACCCGAAGCTTGCATTTTTATGCATGAACATTTTCCTGAATGCGAATGAATAGATGAAAAACTGCGGAACCTTGCCCTGTATGTTCCTCGAGGGGGCGTTATAGTTTCCGAATGCCTCCATCACCAGGTCCTTCGGCAGCTGCCAGGTAAGGTTCATATTCAACCTGGCCCTGATACCGGTCGACAGGTTACCGGTGACATTGCTCACCGAGTAGCGGTGTGTCATCATAAGGCTTCCCCTTATGTTCAGCATCTTCGTGATGGGATAGGATCCTGATGCGCTTATGCCGGTGTTGTATTCTTCACCGATATTCTGAGGTGCCGATACCGAGACGTTTGTATAGAGTGAATCGCCGATCAGGTAGGTGGGGTAGAATGTTGTCATCTGTTTCACATCCTGGGTGTTTATCCTTTCGATGACCGAGAAGTAGATATTGCCGCCCCTGGGAAATGATGAGCTGTAACCGAGCTCCAGGTTATTGCCGTACTCGGGCTTGAGCCGCGGGTTCCCCGTGCTGATGTTGTAGGGATCGCTCAGGTTCATGAAAGGGTTGAGCGACCTGTAATCGGCGCGTTCAATCCTCCTGCTGTACGAGAGCTTGATGCTCGATGTCTTGCTCAGGTTATAAGACAGTACCGTCGACGGTACGATGGTACCATATGAAGGGATTGTTGTATTTGCAAGGTCGATGGAAACGTCGGTATGCTCGTACCTTACACCGGCCTTCAGGTCCACCAGGTTGAAGAGCTTGACATTTCCCGAGATATAACCCGCAAAGATGTTCATATTATAGTTCATGTTGTACGACTGCAGCGGATCGGGGATGAAAATATCGCCGGCAGTTGAATACTTGCTTGCATCAGCAATGCTGTTGATATCATGGAATGTGCTTTTCACACCTGTTTCCATGGTGAAGCTCTGCTTTACAGGCATGCTGTAATCGACAGATATATCGATCTCCCTGTCGGTGCCCGGGTTCAGGCTCGACGATCCCATATACGGGTATGAGTCCCCGTTGTATGTCTGGGTGAGCGTGTACTGCGAATGCGGGGTGCCGTAGGTGGAATTGAAAAGGACATCAAGCTCCTGTCCTTCCTTCCTGAATTTCTTCTTGTACTCGAGGCTCGCATCGAGTGAGCGGAACCTCATCCAGCTGTCGGAGTTCCTGAAAGATTTCAGATCCGACAGGAGATTCCCCCCGGGGTCGACCGTAAGCTGATCGAGGTCGGTTATTCCTGAATTACGGAACTGGAACTGGTTGAAGCCAACTGATCCGATCAGGTTGTCCGATTTTGTTATGCTCCAGTCGAAGCCGAGTCCTGTGCGGAAGCCGTTGCGTTCGACGTCCGTTTCGCCCGATTGTGTCAGCGTGGTCTTGTTGCCGGCTGTATCTGAAGATACCCGCGTCTGCGAGAATGGCATCTTTGACTTAAGCGAAGCATTGCCGCTGAAGAAGGCGTTTATTCCAAAGTTGTTGTGCCTTATATTGAGATTGGCTGAGCTGTTTTCCAGCCTTGTTCCTGCCGATAGATTGACGCTGGCATTCACACCCTGCATCTTGTTATCCTGTAGGATGATGTTGATGATGCCACCGGTGCCCTGTGAATCATACTTGGCACCCGGGTTGGTGATTGCCTCGATGCTCTTAATCTGGCTTGCGGGTATTGAGGCTAGGGCATCGGCCACGTTGTTCCCGAAGACGCTCGATGGTTTGCCGTTTATCAGGAACCGGATGTTGGAGTTGCCCTGCAGTTCGACGTTGCCGTCAATATCGACTGTTACCTGCGGTACTTTCTTCAGCACGTCAATTGCCAGTCCGCCCTGTGAGGTGACATCGATGGAGGCGTTGTAGACTATCTTGTCAATCTTGTTTTCCACGAGAGGCTTGTCGGCCGTAACCACCACGCTCGAGAGGCTGTGTGTTGACGGATTCAGGAACACCTGTCCGATAGTGACAGTGCTTCCTCCCGCGCCGACCTTAACATTATCTATAATATTTTTCTCATACCCGATAAAATCTATCTCGATCTTATAAGTCCCGGCGGGGACACTGGCTATTTTGAAGTTTCCTTTCGCATCGGCCACCGTACCGGTTACTACCTTGCCTGTCTGGCTGTTGATGACGGCGATAGTTGCATATTCGAGGGGATCTTTTGACGAGTTGTCGAATACTTTCCCGGCTATTGTTCCCGTGGTGACCTGGGCCATGACTGATCCTGCCAGTGCAAGACGGGCGATAAAGATGAAGAGGATAACCCTTGTTATCCGGCAATTTCGGAGTGACATTTTAAAAATATAAATCTAACCTTTAACCCAATTGGCGGCAAAGGTGGTAAAAAAGTCCATACGGCTGACGGCTTTAATTTTTTTTAACTAAGGCTGCTGGCGGGTGCATTTTCAAAAGGGCAGGGTCATTTTTGATAGTTTTAAAAAAAGCATTACTTTTGCAGTCCGTGGAAATGGTCCTATAGTTCAATGGATAGAACGGAGGTTTCCTAAACCTTAAATCCAGGTTCGATTCCTGGTGGGACTACTTAAAAAGAGTGAGAGTGGGAGCCACCCTTCGCTAAAGCTTCGGCTGGCAAGGCGAGAGCGAGCACCTCACTCTTTTTTTGAAATAAAAAAACGCATCCTGCCGTAATGACTGAATGCGCTTTTTTATTGATATCCCTACTGAAACTATTCTGAAACAATTATGTTATTCCTGGTTCTTACTTTTATATTTGGATGATAGGGTAAATGTGCCAAATCAAATGCAGTTTATTGTCCGTGTTAGCATTAGTTATATTTAATTCGAATGTCAATTTCAGTGATTTTCTTTAAGGTATTTAAGGAATCAACAACACTAATTTTCTGTTTGAAGTCAAGAGATTTTGATGAGATAATTAAGACTTCCTCTGTCTGATTCTTAAAGAAAATTTTTAGTGATTTTGTCAACGAATTCGATTTTCTCAATGAAACAGTAACGTCTCTAAAATAGTCCTCTAATTCAAGTTTGACAATTTCATCATATCGGTGCTTTGTAACTAAATCACCAATCTCCTTATTGATACAAGTTTTGGTAAGCTCAAGTACTCCAATTTTTTGGAGTGACTTTGACATAGCTCTAAGTTTAATAAAAAGCAAAATAATTGTACCAATGATGATTATGGTAATCAGGATAAATACTGGAGTCTGAAATTTGATGAACTTAAAGGACTGACAATAGTTGGGAATTTGAAGTAATAGTAAGAGAAGAATAATGTAAATCGAGAAATACCATTTATTCCTTTTGCCCGCTTTCGCTGGAATTGGGGAATCAGTTCTATAAATCGTGTACTTGCTCAATTTGTTATGCTGATTTCATGTTTGCATAATGGAGGCACAGATGCAAATTAATGCTGTCGGCCCGGCAATAAAGTTCGCATGCGTTACTCGCTGCCAGTCATATTGTGCGGGAAGCTGGTAGCGTAAGAGTCCCGGTAGAAAAGAGCGGCGAGTATGGCGCGTGTTTTTGCAGCAATGAAGGAGCTTTAAGGGCCATAGTCGTGTCGCGGTACATAGTGTCTTTAAACCGTGAAATTGTCAAGGTGTTGTATGAATGTTAATTTACGGGGTTATGGGTTTGTCAGGTTATACGGATCTGTAATGGTATTGAGGAACAAATTGCAAAAACCGTGACAAGCATATGAAGTTTATTGTCCGTGTTAGCACAAGAATATTTATTGTTTATTTCCTATCCTAAGCGAATGTTGTACAATTGAATCTGGGAAAACGAAACAGTTACCGATCAGCCGAGGTTGGTTCTTTATTGCATCATTATATAGTAAGGGTACTTGTCTAAGGTCGACCATTGCTTTAAAAAGATTTTCTTTACCACCTCCAATAAAAATCGCTCCAAATAATTCTGAGCCTATGAAATAAACAGGTGAGATATATCCATTCAACCAGAAATTTTGCATTTCATCTTGTAGTTCTTTTCGAGAAAGTTTACCTGAATAGGCTTTTTCAAACGTGGTAGTGAATAGCAAGAAAAGTTCTGATTCTTTTAAAGTATATTTTTGCCATTCTATCTTAATCGCATCTTTGAAAATGTCTGAGTTTTTAGATTTATCAATAGCAGGAACGCAACCACCAGGATAATTATTTACGCATTTAACAGCTGTACCTTCTGCCAAAAATAAAGAAAGAAATTCATAAGCAATTGAATCTGAACGGGAAAGTTTCTCAGGATAAATGGTACGTATTCCTAAATGATGTGATTCATGTGATATTGTACTGATTAACTCGTTCAACATTATATTACCTAAGGAATCTCTGGGCAATTGGAAGAAATCATAACCCTGGTTTGATTCTATTGAAAAAGCTGGACTGCCTCCATTAGGGATTATATAAAAAGAGAAATCAGGTATCTTCCATTCAGATGGGAGCCAACTTTGTGCGTATGCAACACCGTCATTAATTGACTGTTCCAAATTACTTTTTCTGAGCTGATCAAGGTTCTTTTGAAATAGAGGAAGATCATCATAGTACTTTCTCCAGAATTGAAGCATCTGATCTGCGCGGGTATTGTCTCCTTTGTTGTAAGTGTTATCGAATTTCAAACTCAGGATCATGTTCTTGAATACTATTAATGGTAGATGGTTTGGTCTCCAGGATCGATTGTAGTGTTTGAACATTACTTGAAAAGGCTTTGTCTGTAGAACAGAATCAAGCATCAATGATACCTCGTTGAAAGTCCCACCCTCTCTCATTATATTTAGTATTTTTAAAATATCACTACATGCTGAAATATCTGTATTGATATTCTGTGCGATAGTTTTGACTGAAATGACAAAGAAAATCAGTAATGATGGTATTACTCGCGATTGAAATCTAATTATTATTCTTTTCATTATTCACAAAATTATTCTGTATTGAACTTTATATTTCTAAAAGATTATTAAGGTCAGATGGATGCAATTTTTGTGCTAACGGCCCGGCAATAAAGGGAGGTTGTGTTGCTGAGCGAATGGAGGCTGGAGCAGTTTTGTGTCATCAGGGTAGAGTCCCGTTACCAGCCGTAATGAGCGAAGCATGGCGCGTGTTTTTGCCGTCCAGATGCAATGTTTATGGGTTAGTTGAGTGTCGCGGTAGAAGTATATTGAGCTTTGTAATTAGTCCGGGTAGAACCACCGAGTAAAAGAAAAAGAGCTGTCGGCTTTGTCATGATTACGGATTTGTCTTGGTACCGTGGAACGGTTTGCAAAAACCGTGACAAACATATGCTCTTTATTGTCCGTGTTAGCGGTTAGGGTTGTTTTAGTCACGGAGCAGGAATACTATTATCGAACAGAATCACTCCTAAAATCAATTGTACAATATCTATAAAGTTATTTGAGTGTCGCGGTACATATGTTAAGGTGTTAGAGAAATTGTCAGGAAAAAGAGTCTGTCATGAGTTTTTGAGTGCTGGAAATAGAAATGTTAAAAGGAAAAACTGGAATATCAAGATGCTCTCGATATGTCAGTCACAAGGTGCCTAGCAATAATAAACATGTCATTAATAGGATTACTCGTTTGTTTGTGATTCTCAGACATGTTTTATTAAAAAAAAATTATAGAAAGAAATCCACTTAAGTTGATTAAGATTCTCTCCACAAAAAAGGATATTTCTTTACTTTTTAATTGTCACCTTGCAATTTTTAATATAATGAAATATAAGTTCTTAGGTTAAGCAAGGACAGATTGGAAGGTCTTCGAGCAAATCACAGATATGAAATGAAAATGGAATTTGTTATTGCGAGATGCGCCTGACAATTAAGGGAATGGTTCATTTATAATGTATTTCTTCAAAGTTTATTTAAAGATTCTGGTTAAAGACTTATTTAAGTGTAGCTTAAAAATGGCTCCAAGTCAGATAATTGTCAAAATTTCATTGAATATGTCACAGATGGAATAATTGGGAATAAATAAACATACTCAAATGAATAATTTTGCAGGTAATACATATAAATTGGATTTTTATGATTATAGATATTGAAAATATCAAAACTTATTGCATGTTCAATATTTTTTTTATGTATCTTAAAATGTACTGCTATATCCAATCTGTGGTAAGCAGGTAATCTGTAATTATTTAAAGTCGGGTAATAATATACTAGATTATGCTGTATCGTACTTACAATATTAATTAAGGGCTGATATTTCTCAACTGGAATAGTAACTGGATAACCTGTCCCAAACCACCAAAGTGCTGATATATCCCATTTTTTCGAAATTTGGTAATTAAGAGAGATATTTAAATCGTGCCGTCTGTCATATTTGAACGGAAATGTTTTTCCGTTATTGAGTTCATGATAATTTCTGTCAGCTATTGCATAAGTGTAGTTAATGCTTCCGTTTAGTCTACCTTCCTGTTTCTCAATAGAAACCTCAACCCCCTCGGCGTTCCCTCGACCCTGAGTTGTTTTTTCATACCATGGAGAAAGATCAGACAATAATGAAGAGCCATTTCGCAGATCGGTTGTATTTCTAAGCCATTTCCTGTATACCTCGATTGAAATCATAGGGACATTCTCCTGGAAATACGAAAAACCAGCATTAATCTGATCAGACTTTAATGGCTGGAGACCTTTTAATGCGGGGATCCAGATATCTGTTGGCATGCTCAATCCTGAAGTGCTAAGCAAATGCAAATATTGTACCATCCTTGAATATCCAGCTTTGACAACAAAATGTGAGGATATTGAATAGTTTACTGATAATCTTGGTTCAACATTAATTCTTATATTTTTCCCCTGAAATGAACCGCTTAACCTGAGACCTGATGCGAGTAATAGCTTTTTTGTTAATTTCATTTCATCCTCACAATAAAAATACGGTTCACTATTTTTAAGAAGTGTATTCGTAAAGGAAGTATCTATATTTATATTTAATTGAATACTTTTCATATTATATATGTTACTTCCTGGATTATAAGTATGAATTGTATTACCAACACCAAACAGCAGTTTGTGATTCTTTGATATCAAAAAATCAAAATCGGTCTTAATAATTAAATCAAAAATGTTTGATCTGTAACCAGCAGAATAGGCTTCATCAAATGACTCATTATATATTGAGACTTTGCGAGTGCTTTTATAGTTGCTGAGAATATAATAGTTGTAACTACTGATGGCAAATGTTGAATTAACAAAAAGTTTCCTAGCGATAGTGTGATTCCATCTCAGCGATCCAATGACATTTCCCCAACCTGAAGTCTCATCGGTAGATTCGGAGAATATTTCAGAATTACTTATTGCCAAAGAGTTTTTATTTTTATATAGGATTTTATCTTTACCACTATAAAAACTCAGAAAAATCTTGTCCTTTTCAGAAAATGTATGAGAAATCCTAATATTCATATCATAAAAATGATATCCCGGAAAGTTCAGATCTATTAGATTTATGGCTTTAAGAGCGCTGGAGAATAAATCGAAGTAAGATCTGCGGCCAGATATAATAAAAGTTGTTTTAGGGCTTAGTAATGGACCTTCAATAGTAAACTTCGATGATATAAAACCGATCGATAATTCTCCTTTGACTGATCTGTTATTACCGTCGAGACTTCTGATATCAATTACTGAAGAGGTACGACCTCCGTAACGTGCCGGGAAAGGACCTTTGAATAATTTAATATCTTTAATTGCACTGCTGTTGAATGTGCTTAAAAAACCATAAAGATGGCTGACATTATACATGGGTACATCATCCAACATGAAAAGATTCTCGCCTGGACCGCCTCCACGAACAAATATACTCGAAGAGCCTTCCACGCCACCTTTAATACCAGGCTGGCTTTGAATAGATTTAACCAAATCGGATTCTCCCAGAGCCGGAATTGAAGTAAGTTTTTTTACAGGTATTATAGTTAAACCCAAGGGATCATTAAGATTATGTTTATAAATTGAATATGTAATAATGACTTCTTGTAATTCTTTTACAGGCCGCATCTGGATGTTGATCAGTGTATCGTGGATGGGATGCAAGTATAGGATTTCCGACTTAAGTCCCATGTAAATTGCCTGTATTGCTGCATTCTTTCCGATTATTTTCAGGTTAAAAAAGCCATAACTGTTTGTGTGGGTAATGCTTTTACTGATACTGTCGGCAATATAAGCCCCGATTACACGCTCCCCGGTGTTAATGTCTTCGACATAACCGGATATGTTATGAGTCTGACCATGCACTTGGTGAACAATAAATATGAAAACCAGAAATGCCCTCAGTTTTAACATTGCAAATTACCGTTTAAACACTTCACCTTGCGAGAGGAAATTCTATAGAAACTTCTGAAACTGATGCTCCGGTAAAGAAGCCATAACCATCAATGATATTCGAGAATACTGTTACCGGTTCGGCAAATGGACTCCCTAGGTTCTTATTGTATAAATTTAGGTTCCGTATGTATTGAAAAAAGTCTTCAGTAATAGAGTACAGCCTGAAGTTTACCTTTTGGCTGTTCCCCGGTGCATATAAACCAATATCCTCTTTTTTAATAATAACACTTATAATATGTTTCTGACCATTGATAAGTTTGTCAGAAAAAGCGACTGCCTCGTTCCTATACCCGCTAAATAACTTTTCTTCAACTATAGGATCAAGACAGTGAAAGTCTAAATTATGATTGATACTTGAATATTCTTCATCAGGATTAGCAAAAATTTCATGAACACTGAAAAGATAGAAGTTTGTTTCGTCACCTGGATCATCGAACTCTATTTTACACAAATAGCCTTTATTATAGTTGAAATATGAACCTTGAGGGAGAATTATCCCTGAGGTATCAACCTTTACCACAGGAACCACAAAGGGAATAGTGACGGTCGCACTGGCATCCGGCAAATTGTGTGCTTTTACGACTACCTTATATTCTTTCCCCGGCTCGGGGAACACTTTTTTTGACCTGTAATTTCCAGAATTAAATACGTTCCAAATTTCAAAGGAATACCAAGGTACATGATAGATTGAATCGACTCTAGAATCATTTCTATAAAATTGTACTACTGCACTATCAAGATCATCCAATTCATTGAAATCATTAATATAAGTGCTCCTGCCAATTCTTATATTAAGAAGGTTGTCAGTGGTAATTAAACCATTAACTACAATTTTCCTACCTAAATCGGGTATGTTACTCAAATCCTTATTACATGAGATAAGCAGAATCGATAACAGGAATAGAGAAACTAAGTTTTTCATTAATATCTTCCGTATTTTAAAAACTCTACAATTCTCCTGATTTCAAATTAAATTTTAATAGGGTCTCTTTTCTATTCCATAACCATAAGCGTAGTTATTTCCTGTATCCGGATCCCCTGATGTATCCTTTGAGGACATTTGTGCTACCGGCGGAGTGACAGATGGATATAGTGATACTAACATACGACCTATAGAAGTATATGTGCAATACCCACCAGGACAGGTAAGTGCATAACCATCCCATACAGGTGCAAAACAAAATTGTTGGCCAGGAGGTGCTGGTTCAGTAGTTTCTCTGTAGGTTAGTTGAAGGTAACCGACATTTGGATATGATATGTTCTGAATACCGATAGCATAAACAGTAATTGTAGATAGATCAGATCGTCTATGATCTTTGCCAGATCCGACCCAGGCGGCGTTACTTAGAGGGTATGAAGCAGTTAACATATTTCCATAGCTAGAATAGTGATCCCAAGCTCCTCCTCCAACCAACAAGTAATTATCAGGGAGTACCGCTGTAGCCGTAGGGAAATGGGCTGGAGTAGTAGTAGTAACTTGCTTTGTATAAATCCTAGCCCGTAAATAAGAAGGGTCCACGCCATCAATTCTCATACCAATAGCGTATACCTCCAGGTAATGGGGATCAGCAATCATATGATCTTTTGATTGAGCTTGCCAGGTGGTATCGTTAATAGGTCGTGATGCCACTAAAAATGCTCCATTGCCTGTAAATCCATACGCCTGAGCACCTCCTCCTACCATAGCGTAATCATGAGATACCGAAACCGTTACTACAGGATGCTGCAGTTTAACTGTGGTAGAGGCGTAAAACACTTTTAAATGAATATAACCGGAATAATCATTATATTCAGAAGATTCACCATCAATACTACTGTATGATTTGACTCTCTTAATCAAAGAATCCGATACCAGAACCTTAATAATAGAATCTTTTTCACGAGCTGTTATTGGAGAATTGTCCAAATACTTAACAAGGGTGGAGGTGTCGATCGAAACTAAATTAGGTAGTGTAATACTCCCCATTTCCTGTACCAAAGGGATTCTTTTTTAAGTTAATTTTTTAATGTTTCATGCTGCCATTTCTGAGATTGATTCCTGGTATGATTCATCTGGAGATTTTTTGATTGATTGATGCCTTTTTTGATTGTAATATGCGATATGGTTTTGAACTCC
>Ga0335069_10002076_pt1 | contig 31291 bp, 44 predicted proteins | sample Lox_Sample_11_FD_206714 | JGI IMG/M metagenome (GOLD analysis project Ga0335069, IMG submission 206714) | Soil microbial communities from Loxahatchee National Wildlife Refuge, Florida, United States - Lox_Sample_1.1 | ecosystem: Environmental > Terrestrial > Soil > Wetlands | place: USA...
GCGACAGCGGCGGCAGAATTTTTGCCGGTGGCTTCGTGCTTCGAGTAGTTACCTGACGACGCGTGCTTCGAGGAGTTACCTGACGACGCGTGCTTCGAGTAGTTACCTGACGACGCGTGCTTCGAGTAGTTACCTGACGACGCGTGCTTCGAGTAGTCACCTGACGACGCGTGCTGCGAGCAGTCACCTGACGACGCGTGCTTCGAGTAGTTACCTGACGACGCGTGCTGCGAGCAGTCACCTGACGACGCGTGCTTCGAGTAGTCACCTGACGACGCGTGCTTCGAGTAGTCACCTGACGACGCGTGCTGCGAGGAGTTACCTGACGACGCGTGCTGCGAGGAGTTACCTGACGACGCGTGCTTCGAGTAGTCACCTGACGACGCGTGCTTCGAGGAGTTACCGTCAGAATTTTTTACCGCTGCGGCAACTTCTGGCTGTTTTGCCATTTCCTGCACGCACGCGTGAAACCCATCGCGCAACATAGCTAACGCACCAGCAAATGTTCCGTCGTAGCGAATGACGCCAGCACGAAATTTGCATTTCCATCCGTTCTCTAGTTCGCCAATTACGTCGGCTGGTTTTGCACCGATAACTAACCATACGTCATCTAGATCGTAATCCGCGCCATCACCTAAGCCGAACCCCCACGGCCAGCCATGCAAGCCGCCACCACATTCCGATTTGGGATTCCAGCCAAGCTTAAGATCGCTTGGCGCTATGCCAGTATCCCACCATTCTAATGGAGTTTCTACAACTGTGCCAATACCAGTCGGCCAGATAAAGCCGAATTTAGATGTGCGATCCTTATTAATGCGACGTAGTATTAAAACCTCATCGCCGTTATGGGTGAAGTTGTGAGGCTCAACTGATGGGATTTTAGAGACCGTCTTTTTGATTTTTTTCATGAGATTAGTTTTCTAGCGGCGTGGCATGCCGTCTAGGCGGGGTTTTTGAGGTATTGATATGTGGATCATTTAAAATCTCCTTCCGTCCACACCCAGAACGCATACGCGCATGTTGCAATTTTAGATTCGTGCGGTGGTGAGAAGCTTCTCAGCCATGCTTTCACTGCGCGCATTGCCTTTTCATGGTTAACGCACTCTTGAAACCTAGGTAGTAGCCCACCGTTAAAAAATAGTTTCTCTACGGCTACTTCGTAATGTTTTGGTACGTGTGGCAGGTTCTCTCGGCTAAAGTAGTCCTTCTCATCTGCACCGAATGCAATCGATGCATCGTCGAACTCCGGAATCGGCCAGAACGTCAATCCGTCTAGCATCAAGCTTGGTTTTGTTGTAGGCATGGGATAATGTAAAACTTTTCAGCCTGCGCTGACTTTATCGGTGTTGCCGGTGGTTCCCACCGTCCTGTCCAGTGGTTAAAGAATCTCGCCGAAAGCGGCAACTCTTGTCCGCGTACTGCGAATCTCCAGCCAGGCGGAACGGGTGCAGATTCGATTCGGTGTAATAAGTTGGCGACCATGTTAGCCTTTAGTTTTGTCGATGGTTATTTTTAATTGCATAAAAGGTGTGCGTGGTAGCGGGCATTTGCGCTGTACTTTCTTAACCACTCCCAACCCGGATAGCAGCCGGCCTGTTTATAATAATCTGCAAGGTATTTCCTGAACAGGTAGCGCTTGCATGATGTTTCTCCGTAGGAAGTCTGCGATGGTGGCAAAAGTTGGGTGTTTAGGTCGGCAAGATTCATTTCGATTTTCCGCATTGTACCGGGGTGGTGCGTTAGGGTTTAAGGTTAGCCACCCTGTGCTTCACACGCTTCAGCTCTAGTTCTAGCGTGTGGATTCGGTTGAGTGCATTAACAAGCGCTAGGCATATGTCGTTATTGGATACAGCGTTATTTTGTACCTCAAGAAGCTTAGCAGCCTGTAGCGCTGTTCCTATGCGTAGAGTTTGCATATTCTTTCTGCTTTCTCGCAACGAGCTTTGATGCTATTAAGCGCTTTCAGCGTTTGTTCATGTTTTTCGTGTTCTTTTTTAAGATCGCTTCGCAGCTCTTCGTTGTCCCATCCGAGCTGATCATTTTTTGATTCTAACCGCCAGTTTTCGTCTTCTAGGTTTTCGACCTCAAGCTTAAGATCGGCAATTATCTCAGGCTCTTCTATCTCGAATACAATCTTTGTGCCGATATTAGACACGGATTGCACGTTCGTCTCACAATGGCCTTCGTTATAGAGCAGTCGGTATAGTTCGGTTTTTAGGTCTTCTAGTTTCATGGCGTCTTTCCATCTAGCACGGCAAGCACCGCGCGAATCTGCCGGACCATTGTTTCACGGCTTCCTTTGCCGTTCTCTAGGTCGTTTGCAATCGCCTCGAGGTCTTGCACGCTTTCCATGTGGGCGAAGTTCAGCAGTCGGGTGATAAGTTCGGCGTCGGCCACCTGAGTCCCATCTGAGAGCAGTTCATTGAATGTTTTCATAACCAGTCGTCATCCTTTGTTTTTGCTGCATCAATTAGTGGTTTTAGTACGGCTTTTAATCCATAGGTTATTTTTTCGCGCTCTTCGGCTGCGCCTTTTAACTTACCTCTCTTAAATTGATCTAGACCGTAGGGAATAATGAATTCTACTGTATCTTTTAACTGTGTCTCGTTAAGGCATGCCGGAAGCGCTAACCATAATTCTCCTTCCTTGTTATACAAACGCCAAAACTTTTCTCCAGCTTCTCTGCGTGCTCTTAAGCCATAGTTTAATGTTAGTTTTTTCATATCCCTTTGCCGCTTAAACCCCGCTGCGCATAGGCACGAGCGGGGCATGGGTCGGTGGTTTGATGAAGGTTAGCAGCACACCGCAAGCCCGCGGGTATAATAACAGGATAGCTTCCATTGTAGGCGCGTTTCCTCGTTCTTGAGTGGCCACTCTCCAGAATGCTTACGCATGTCTTCATCCGTTGTATTAGGTAGATCCTTGGCTTGCACTAAATATAAAGAGCAGCCCCTTGGGTCAGTTTGATGGTAGGGATGAATCCAATTCAACGCATTGGCCTTTATTGTTGGCGTGACATGAGCGTGCTCACGTTCATTACGTGCATCTACAATAGCCTTTAGCCGTTTCAGCGCTCCACTCTCACGGTCGGCAATCGGATAGCGGCGCATTTTTCCTGTGCGCGGATACACGCAGCGATAGGGCTTATTTGTTGTCTCATCGCGCTCAATCGACCAGCTTTGATAGTCGTTGCTGTCTCCGCATTCCTGCTCGGACCAGCGCTTAAGTGTCATCTCAATACGGCGCAGCTGTACTGCCTCTTCGTAGGTAAAGCCTAGATCTGCTAGGCGGGAATAGAGTTCAAACTTTGCTTTTTGTGTGCTCATATATTTTCGTTTTAAGTCTGATCCGACTTGGGTTTATTGTTAGCTATCGAAATTTACTTCGTCACATGCTCTGCTTTCTTAAGCGCTTTCTTTAGTTCTCTGTTACAGACACGTCGCCGGTCACGTTGTGGCGCTTGCCGTCGCTATCGATGAACCACACTCCACCGTTCGTGGCCTCATATGTATCCACATAGAACGTCTCATTGGGCTCGCCGGCATGCCGTACTATTATAGTGTACTTACGAACCCCCTGGTTGTGATCGCGCGCCTTTGGGAGTGTTTGAATAGCCACCGCAGCGAGCAAGCCGATAATGACCACGACGATCATGACTTCTACAAGGGTGAATGCTTTATTCATGGGCTTAGCGTTGCTTTGGCGATGGCGGTTTTAAGGTTTAAATGCACAGCGTTAGCAGCGTCGCCAAGGTTCCTCGACGCAAAGTAGGCCGAAGCGTCAAGGGCTGCAGCAAGCAAGGTCGGCGCGGCGGCGATCAGGCGGGCGTTGGCTTCGTCTGAAAGGCTGAAGGCATAGCAGAAGCGTTTGTCCGCGGGGTGAACCTCAATTCGGGCGACTGTCTTGTGTAAGACCGACGGTCCTGGTGTGTGCGTGCTCATGGCTCTTTGATCTCCACTGCCTTAAGTAGCTGTGTTGCCCGATCCGTGAACTGTGGCGCTATACTGGCGATCGTCGTACTGTTGGCCACCTCTTGAATAAAATTCAGTATCTCATTCGTCACATTGCGCGCCTGTGCCTGGCCGATCAATCCCGCTATGTCGTGGGCAATGTCTACGGCCTGCGTGATAGTCTTGCCATCGCTCAGGTGGTACTTGTGGGCGATCGTCGCCGCTGCTTTAAGTTCATTCATATGTGTCATAGGTCCTCCCGTTGAATTGAATTCCCCGCCCTGCTCCTACTTTTCTCAGGCCCCATTTGCTCATTTCTCACTCTCAACGTCAGGGCGGGGAAATTGGTTAAAATTGTTTCCGTGTTATTTGGGTTACTCCTGAACGTTCACTTCAAACTCAGGATTCTTCGCCTGGATCTCCAGCCGCACAGTCTCAGAGCTCGTGCTCGAGGTGTACGCCGTCGGTAGCGTATCCGTTCCAAACAGCACCCGCACTGCCGGGTCACTGTGCCGCGCCATCCACTGGCCGTTTACCAGCTTCAGCGTAATTGTCTTACTGTTCATCGTCATCATGGGTGCCTCTCTTTATCGGGTTAGTATCTCGCTTTCGATGTTTCCACTAGATCAGATGTAGTCTTGTATTACAAGACAGGGTTTTTTGACGTTTTGCTACTGTTGACGGACTAATGGGTTAAGCTTGATAATAGTTTTTGTCAAAACAGCCGGTTTTCGTCAAAATCGCTAATCTTTGTTTCGTTTTGTTGGTTAGCAGCCAAACCTTTTCGCATCTCTAACACTAACCACTAAACATCGTTAATAACCATTAAGTTGATTCAAAATAATCACAATACTTACGTAACTTGTTGGTCCATTAACTCGCACGACTACTGATTAACAGCTATCTTTATACCAATACCACTCTCTAATCATAAACACCTTACGAAACATTACTTGCGGAACTAAGCTTTGACAAAAAGACGGTCGAAACCTCCTATCATCTCGCGCACACCCGCACTTTCCACGAACTATGGTCGCCAAAAAAGAAGAAGAAACAGCACAACTAGCCCCAGCATCCGGCGCAGGCATCGGTAAGGTTTTTGCGGAGGGATTAATTGCTGACCCCTCCTTTAAAAAGGAGCTAATTGCCGTGGCGATGCGTGGCCTTAGAGCGCAAACACCGCGCCGATGGGACAAAGACCTGCGCGAATGGGTTCAAGACGATGACATGCGCGTGCAGATTCAAACCCTCGCGCTGATTCTTGCCCACATGGAAGGCGAACCGATCAAGCGCGTCGTACATCAGCACCTAGGCGCGCCGGCCATGGACCCATTTCAAACCATGCAGGATAGCCCAGCAGCGCGAGAAGCAATGCGCAGGCTGCTCGACAAGGCAGAGCGTGGCGAAGCGGTTGGAATGGCAGCAGCAAAGAAGCTCAAGGCTATCAAAGAAACCGCCGTCGAAGTGGACTGAGCGTTTCGTGTCGTCTTGTTATACGAGATTATATCGTGACGGTCGTTTAAATACGCAGTTATAGCCGTAGTTTCAGGCCACAAACTGGCAATTAACGCATCGCCACAGGCCATAAGGCGCGCCGAATAGCCAATAAAAGCGCTGCGATCGAGCTATGACGCTAGGTCTAGCCTATGGTGGGGGTGGATTTTCGGCCTCTTTTTCGATTCTTTTTAAAATTCCGACCCTACCTATGCCCCCGCTCAGCGAGGCTACGTGATGGCCATAGCGAGAACCACACAGACCTGTAGCTATGGATAAAATTCCTGCTGGAGTATTCTAGTCCGAAAAGCCTTTGAAACTTGGGGTGGGGAAAAATTTTAAAAATAAAAATCTGACGTGTGTCTTTTTTTTACAATTGTATTTTATTGGTTAAGAACGTTTTAATGTTTTTTACAGTATTTGATTGTTAGGAATGCCTTGACAGAGCACTGGTAAGCTATACAATCTGACTGCAAGGAAGCGCGGGGGGGGTGCAATCCCCCGGAGCGCATCCCTGCAGTCTCAGATTTGTATAACTGACCGAGGGGCTAAGGACGACACTCCATATATTGCAGTGTGTTGCTTTATAGAAGTACGATGTAGTTATTAGTTAATAGGAACGTTCTATTAGGAATAAGTTTTTTAAGTCATTTATTTTCAAGGGTCCGGTGGTTTCTCGCTTAAAAGGTCTTGATTTAATTTGTCATGATGCTTTACTACAAACGATGAAAACTACTATTGTGTACGAAGAAAACGTAAGGAGCCGACGTTATGGTTCGTTTGATGAGCTTCTTAAGTCGGTGCGTGAGAATGCACTGACAGCTAACTATGTTATAGACATGCTGTTGGAGCGCGGATGTCTGGTGGCACGGCCTGACGGAAGCTGGCATGGTATTCCTGTCCAGACAGAGCTTGGGAGTGTTCCGACGAAGCGCGGTTCAACGCCAGCACTATGGTCGCCGAAGTGGCCCACGCGCCAGTCGATCATCGATATCCTTCGAGAAGGCGATACGCCATTCCTAATTCTCGTGCGCAAGCTGATCGATGCTAAGCAACCTGCCAATCATTGGTTCACTGTGCATGCGCTGAAGTATCTAATGCGTGAGGGCACAGTTATTAAAGCTAGGAATGGGAAGTACGCGCTATCCAAAGCTGAGGCTTCAGGAGTATTTGTAGACACATCGGTGATTGATATGACAGCCGATCAGCAGAAGAAGTACGATGAGATTACCGCTAAATATGGGGCAGTCTTGGATTCAGTTAATGAGGTTTGCAGTATTGATCCTCAGAAAGTGAAAGACAATCTGGAGGCGCGGGGATTACTTAGGAATCACACGCTCCATAGTGTTAAGGTCGCAATCGCTGAGTTGGATAACGTCGGGGCGTTCAATTTACTATGAGCTATAAACTCCAAATGAGACTTGCGCTGGCTACTATGCCGGCACTTTCGGGAAGCTTTGATGGCGATATTCATAGCGAACTATCTGAGTGGGTCGCTAATCAGCCATGGTGTAAAGAGGCGCTCGTGCTGTGGTTCGTACAAGATGTGATTAAGAAATCGGATATCGTGGATTACGATTCCGAATCCAAGAAATGGCACGGTATCTACACCAAAATTCCGATCCCTGCACCACGGGAGGAAGAGAAAAAGCCAAAAGCAAAGCTAACGACCATCATTGAGATTCAGCCGATCCATATGAAGCTTCTACCGGAATCTGGTAAACCAGGTATGACGTTTAGTAAGATCCAACGGATGTTTAGTGAGCACGGAATTCAATCAAAAACAGAATATGTGACTAAGGCGCTAAAAGAATTTGAGATGGTGCAATTGATCACAAAGACCATCGGAAGCAATGATTGCCTCCTCTACAATCAGGCACCGGAGGTCGTAGAATGAACTACTACAATGAGATCGACCCAAAGATGGCCGCGTGGATACGTGAGCTCATTAAGGCAGGTCTGATCCCAGATGGCGTAGTAGACGAACGAAGCATTAAAGATGTCAAAGCAACTGAACTTTCTGGATACACTCAATGTCACTTCTTTGCCGGAATCGCCGGCTGGAGTTTCGCCTTGCGGCTCGCCGGATGGCCCGATGATCGCCAGGTCTGGACCGGAAGCTGTCCCTGCCAACCCTTCAGCGCAGCCGGTAAGCAGATGGGTAGCGCTGATTCGCGCCATCTATTCCCAGCGTTCCGCCGCCTTATTGCGCGCTGCCAACCTGCAGTCGTGTTTGGAGAGCAAGTTGCGAGCGGCCTTGGACGTGAATGGTTCGCCAGAGTACGACTTGAAATGGCGACACTGGGATATGCCACACGGGCATCCGATCTGTGTGCTGCGAGCGTCGGCGCGCCGCACATCCGACAGCGGCTTTATTGGGTGGCCGACCGCAACAGTGAACGATTCTCGGGGCGGACGGAACAGGACTTCGGGTCGCTCGAATCCGAACAGCCAGCATCACGACGGCCTGACTCTGTGCGATGCAGTAACGCTAGTGGGCTGGAATACACCGAGAGCGACGGACGGAAGCAACGGCGGCCCGAACCAAGCCGGGGGTGCTCTATCAGCGGATGCAGCACTGGTGGGATGGCCTACGCCGAACGCTGGAGACGAGAAATGGAGGTGCAGCAATGCACAAGCGGCGTTGCGTCGGATGGATTCGGGAAAACAGGTAAGCCTAGAAGTCGCGGCGCATTTGGCGAGTTGGGCAACACCAACGGTTCAGGATTCGGAGAACACGGCGGGGCCGTCGCAATTCCACAGAAACAGCCTGCCGCTGAACTGCCAAGCAACCTTGGTTTCTGGTCCAACTTCGAACTTATCCAATGCACAGACGGAAAACAGAGGCGCATTGAATCCGGCTCATTCCCGTTGGCTCATGGGATTTCCGGCCGCGTGGGACTCTTGCGGGGATACGGCAATGCGATCGTGCCGCAAGTCGCGGCGGAATTCATCAAAACCTACCTGACATGAACCACTCCAAACACATTAACATCCCGATATACCCAGTGACGATTCTGGTCTGCGTTTCTGATGATCCGGTGGCTGAGCGGAAACAACTCTCAGATAAGCTCGGCGCTTATCATGGCCCGGATAAGTTCCACGGATGCGCCGTTGAGCACAAAGGTAAGTTCGGATTGTTCATCGACCGAAAGAGCCTGACCAACGAAGTCATCGCCCACGAGGTCTACCATCTGACCCAGATGATCATGAAGTACCTCGGCGCGCAGATCGATAACGAGCCTGCCGCGTACCTGGCCGGTTGGCTAACCCAAGAGGTCTACGGCCTGTGCAATAAATGGAGAGAGAGAATTTCGAATAAAAAACTGATATGAAAACACAACTCAGAATCCACGCTCAGCGTGAGCCGTTCATTAATGATCTGATCTCAATTAGGATCGCCGCCATCACGGATACGCCAAAAGGCCAAACAACCTCGATCGCAGCACCGATTGAATTCAGACTTTTAACTGAAAAAGATATGGCTGTCATCCAGCCGGCGACGCTCGACATAACGCCATCCAGTGCCCAGCAGTTCATGGACGAGCTCTGGCGCTGTGGTATTCGACCTACCGAGGGCGCTGGCAGTGCAGGCCAGATGGCCGCGACTGAGCGCCACCTAGAGGATATGCGTAAGCTAGTGTTTGAGAAAAAATGATCGGTGATCGTAATACCCCGCTAGCCCGCGCAATCCTATCGGATCTGCGCCGCGCCAAGTCTCAACCAAAACTCATCGCCTATAATCACAATGTCAGCAGCGCGTATGTCTGTCAGATCGGCTGCCGCAATAACATCAGATTCAGGAAACCAAGATGTCTAAATCAATCAAAGTAACTAAGCCCAAGCCCAAGCCAACGAATCGTCCGCTCACTGGGCTAAAGAGATCGGCGGTGTCCCCGTGATCCCGGCCAAATTCGACCAATCAAATCAAGTACTCATTCCACCAGGTGAGTTCGATGAAAACCAGTGCAAGCCAATTCATGCCTGCGTCGGAAAAGCAGTAGGAGGATCATGTGACGGAGCTCGTGTGGTCATCACAGCATGGAAGCCAACCGACGATGAGCTATATGATATCATGCAGGGCAACCCAATCTTCCTGACCTGCATCGGCGGACTCCAACCACACTTCCTATCAACCAGTTTCGAGCAAGCAATAAGGCCAGCATGAACATCGCCTACGCCCGCGTCTCCACGGCGAGCCAGACGCTAGAGCCACAGCTACGCGAGCTGCGCAATTACGCAGCACTGCGCGGTATCACAATCGACGAGGAGATCACTGATGTCATCTCCGGATCGAAATCTTCCCGCGCCGGCCTTGATCGGCTGATGTCGCTTGTACGCAGTGGTAAAGTGAAAATCGTTTTGGTCAGCAAGCTCGATCGGATAGCCCGTTCAATGAGTCACTTCGCTGCCGTGGTGGCCGAACTCAATAAGCTGAAGGTCGCGCTGATCGTCCCTGGCCAGAACATCGACACGTCTGAATCAAATCCGGCGTCGAGGTTCCTGATCTCTATTCTCGGCAGCGTTGCCGAGCTTGAGCGAGATCTTATCCGAGAACGTACGATCGCTGGCCTGGCGGTGGCGCGTGCAAACGGTAAGACGCTTGGAAGGAAATCGAAGACTCTGGTACGCGGTGGAACCCAGGCCGATATCATCAACCGCTGGCGTACGAATAAGGCACGCACTTATAGAAAGCTCGCTCAGGAACTACACTGCTCGATCGGGACTGCATGGCGAATTGAGCGCGCTACGCCACAGGTCATGGAGGTTGAAGTCTAGCTGGAAATCTCGGCAATTCCTGGTAGGGTTCAGATATGAACTCTCATCCAGGTTTTGCTGGGGCTGCTCGATCAGTGGCCGCACGGGAACATCTCCCGATGAAAAATGCCGCGGCTATCATCGCCGCTTCCTCACGTAATGCTTCACCCACCGCCAAGCGCGCTAATCCGCGGCTCAAGAAGATCCGCGGTCATGGGAAGACTGGCTTAAGTAAAATCTACTGAGAGTCGTGTGGGCGCCAGACTTTGATGCTGTCGGCCCAGAGTTTCACGCGCACGATCAAGCTATTGTCGCAGACCGTGTGGACCACGCGAGTATCCGCTGCTGAAATAATGTCTAGGTTATCGGCCATGATCGTATCGCTAGCTGTCTGTATTTGAGCTAGTGATACAGATCTGATTATGTCGATATGCTCCTGGCCAACGCTTTTTGATTTGCCGACAAGCTGCTTACCGATCGCTGCTGCTGCGTCGGTTATGGCCTTCGCCTTTGATAAGTTCATTAATGCATCCTCTGCTCGACAGGTCTAATTGAATAGCGCCACGGTTTGGCTGGATTGTTCCAAAAGAAGTTAGCTGCTGCGTCTGCTGACCGTTTCAACTCTGCTATCGATATGCGGCGTCCTTTTTCGACAATGATCTTCATGCCGAGATCTGGATGCCCGGATTTTAGGTTCATTTTGGCAGCACTTGTTGCGCTGCCCGGATTCATGCCACTCATGGTTGTCTTAGGTTGTACGTTTTCCTATCGTTTATTATGGCCTCAGTTATGAAGCCTTCGTTAGTGAATTTGGATAATATTGCTGTTATTTTCTCGGTGCGAGAGGGGAGTCCGTTCGTTGAGAACATTCGTTGGATCTCATTAAATGATCGGCCTGGTTTATCTGCAGGAGGAAACGCGAACATGAAATCGTGGAATATATACTTGTCCGCTGGGGCCTTTGGCGATGAAGGCTTCGATTCTTCTGGCTGAACTTCGCGCGGTTCCCAGTAGATCTTAGGGATACCGTTGGCGATGCCAGGAATGTTTTCGAATCTTCCGGTGGCATGTTTTAGTGGGATCGTTGTGACGGGCTCTAGGCGAGTGCCCATGCCATGGGGAACTTTCTTCGTTACGCCCGCCCGGCGTCCACGCTTGGCTAGTACGAGATTGAAGTTTCCCTCTACTTCATCGGCCCGCAGTGAAATGATTGCTCTAGCCCAGTTGATCAACTCCGCACCCCCAGCCATATCGTACATCACCTCATGCCATAAACGCTCTGACTTCTCTTTGCCGGTTGCCGGCTTTGTTGTGTGATGGATGACGATATAGCCGAATGTCGCTGGTTCGTTTAGGCTGTTAAGTCCCTCGCGAAGAAACTTACCTAGGTCTCGCCCATCGGTAACGTCGCCATCCATGAATGCCTGTAGTGGATTTACGAATACTAGATCGGGCTTGAACTCGGCGATCTGTTTTTTAAGTTCGGCTAGGAACCTATCCCCGCGGTTTACGCGATCGGATATGACGCGAACCGATGAATTCACGAATGCTATTTGCTCCTGAGTGAGCCCGAGAACCTGCTGGAGCGAATATCCTACCTCGGCTACGTCACCATCGGAATCTTCAGACTGAACGATAAGGCTGCGCAGCGGGCCGTTCCCTTGAATTCCGAATGGGCCTTTATTGAGTGCGAGCTCGGTGGCCATCTGGATAGCCATAGCTGACTTTCCCATGCCAGACGTAGATACGATGATGGCACCATCACCACGGCTAAGATAGCGGTTCCCAAGCAAAATCGAATAGTCTTTATCCTTCGCTAACGGAAATTCGAAGAGTCCACGGCTCTTGAGCTTGGCTGGCGTAGCGGTGAATTCTGCTACGGATTGCAGGCGGGCTTGTGCATCGGCTATGAATTCTTCGACGTCTCCTTGTTCCGCATAGGCCCGTTCTACAATTCCTGTGGCCTCTGTAATTGCTTTCCGTAAGGCATGTAAGTCCTTTATCTTTTTGATAAAGTAACCAGCCTGAGCGGTCGTTGGGATACGTCCGCTAATATGAATTAGATACGCATATCCGCCTATTTCGTCGAGTTGCTTGGAGGCTTTTAATTCCTCGGCAAGAATAGCCAGCTCTATTGTTGTAACCTTACGTCTATAGAGTTCTGAAAGCTTTTCGTAAACGAGCCGATTTGCCGGACCAAAGAATGCAGCCGGGGTAAGCCTTTCATCAAGGCATCGACCGACTGTTTCGCTTCCATCTAATAAGCAACAGCCAAGTAAGTATTCCTCGGCCTCGGTCGAATGTGGCAGCGTCCTGCCTACTTCTTGCTGACCATTTTTACCGTTGGTTATTTTGGCGATACGGTTAACCGGGACCACGGGAAGATCTTCAAACCGTACAGATTCTTTTACAGGTGGTTTATCGTCTTCCCAGTCTACTTCTATTTCTGAGGGAGTCCCGCTCATCGTGGTCGTAGTGTTAGTTGTGCGTGGAGTTTAAAATCGGCCCGACCCCATGCAGGGCTGCGACACACAACGGACTGCCTGATTTCGGTAATCCTCAACGCTAGGCGCTGATGCATGGGGCCGGGAATTGATTCTGGGGATCATAGCAAATTATCCGATAGTTCGGATGGGAATTCCCCTGACTGAAAATACGGTAGAAAAATCATAGTCCTTAACTTGCAATTGGCGTCGCAGCCTGATTGCAGGAGAAGAAACAATCTTGTCACACAAGACAAGAGGAATCGTTCGATTAAGTGAAATTAATCTTGTTTGACAAGACTGAGGTATATGCGAACCTTTATTTTGATGGCAAAGACGGAAGATAACAGTCAGCTTTTACTGCTCGCAAATCAGGTCAAAAAAAGACGTGAAGCGCTAGGTATTAGGCAGATGGACTTCGCAGAAGAACTTGGTATTTCAAATAAAACGCTGGCTGGGATAGAGGCAGGTCGCTTCTGGCCATCTATGGCGCTTTACTTGAAGCTATGCCGGCGCCTTGGGTATGGGGATATCCCGTTGATCTCGTGAGACCAGCATGGATACCAGATCGACCTGGCGATTGGCCGGAAGACTTCAAAGATGAAGACAATGGCTGCTACTGCCATAAATGCATTTCCTGCCAAAGAGAATTCACCGGACACAAGCATCGGCCATCAACGTGCAAGGTATGCGCAGATGCGGCAAAATCGATCTGGGATTCACTTTCTCCCGATGAGCAGAACGCAGTAACTAGCAGGAATGAGGCAGAGTTTATTCGAATAATGACAGAGTTTAGAGCACGCGATACTAATGGAAATTAACCAAGAGGAAAAGGCCAAGGAAAAGATGCGGCAGGATATCATCGATATTCAGGCGCTTCGTAACTTCGAACCATTCAATAGGTATTTCGTTCGACGGCTGAAAGAGAAACATGCTGAAATTGAAAAGCGCTTTAGAGATGATCCGGCTGAAAAGTGCTCATACGAAGAGCGCGAGATTCTGCGCAGGCTAATGAAAGAGTACGAAGATATTCTTCGTATGATGGAGCGCGAGGAAGTTACCTGTAAATCAAGCCTTGGCGGCAATCTTGCTGGGGCTGCTAAATGGGTTTAGATTGGCCGGCATTCTGACGTTGTGCATGGCAAGCGCTAGTCGAACACTGTCGATAGTTATTGGTTTCTCGTCGATGCAGACAGGCCCGTGCTCTGTAATTCCTGTGACATTTAGGAATTGGCCTGAGATTAAAACCACCGGCTGGGGTGGCCATAGCTTGCGAATTTTTTCTAGCACCTCCATCCCACTTGAATCAGGCAGGCGCATATCGAGAAATATTAGATCAAACGGATGGGTAGTTACTCCAGTTTGAAATCTGCGCTCGTACATCTTTTGGTATAGTTCAGTGGCCTTTGACCCTGAGTTCGCGGTGCTGACGCTAAGGCCAAACGATGTGAGCATCTTCCGTATTACTTCAAGAATCATGTCATCATCATCTACGACCATTATTTCAGGGGGTACAATCCAGTGGCGTACTAGGTCGTCTATGACCTGCACTGTATTGTTTGGGAGATTCATGGGTGGATTACGGTAGCAATTTCTTGATGAGTGCTTCGGCCAGTTTACCAAGCATTCCGCTAGCCAACGTGGTAATAATAAACACAGCAATGCCAGAGTAAAGCGTGTATCGCATTGTGAGCGATTTTTTCCACCGCCGAACCCGTATGAGCTCCATCTCGAATTTGCGTTGCTGGCGGTTTGTTTCGATTGCTGCCTGAATGAGCCAGTCAACTTTTTGAGCGATAACATAAAATCCAAGAAGTAACTTTTGGTCACGTTTGTTGAAATCAGCAATATCAGATGCTGGCACGCTAGGCGAGAATTCTGGTGGTTTTAACACAGGCGTTGTAAGGCCATCTTCATCGACGTCGTCGTTTTCGGGTGACATTGCTTGTTGGGTTGCTGGATATGTTGTGCTGGAAAATAAAAAGATCCATACTAAAGCCTAAGATTTGCCTTAACTTTTGAGATGGCTGCTTTCGCCTTATGATCATCACCCCACCATTCCTCTAGCTTTTGTTCGACATCATGGGCTCCGGTTGTAGCTAGGTGCTTAGCGTATTCACCGGCCGCAACGGCATCGTGAAGCGTTGCTGTGGCCCCTCGGAGCTTCCATGAAACGATGAAAATAATCAGCAGGAGTGCTGATATGCCTATCAGTGCAGCCTTGAATCGCTGCGCTAGAGTTACGGCGCCATCAGCCCAGTTCTTGTTTTTAGCTGCTAGCTGTTCGGCGTGGCTTGTCGTATTTATGATCGTGGTCGTCTGGGCTGATAGCTCGCTGGTTAATAGGGCTACGTGCGCATCTGCTGCTAGCGCGTGGGCGTGCTCAGCATCCTTTCCGGCTGCGAGCGTGGCGGCATTCGCGCGCGCCTCGGCTAACTGGCGCTCTACTTCGGCGTTGTGCTGGAGTAACGGTACAACGCGCTTTGCCCAAGCTATGCGCTGCTCTGGGGTTGATTTGATTCCGAGTGATGCATCGACCGAATCACACATACCAATTGCGATTAAAGTGTATGGTGATGGGTTCGGGTCTGCCTCTAGTAATGCCTTGCTCTGGCCGTTGAAGTCAGAGGCGTTCTTATCCATTTGATCGCGATCGGCGATTTCTTTGGCATGCGCTGCAGCGGCTAGTGTAGCAGCAGCTTTTGTTTCTTCGGCTAAACGCTGGGCTTCTTGCGCCTGCTTTTTTGCCTGCTCGGTGGCTACCGCTATCTGATCTGCGACTTTTTTATTTCTGGATGACGCAGTAACACGTTGAAATGCCCACCCACCAACTACAATGGCCCCTATGACTATCCATGTGATTGGATCAGCTACGCCTCTATTTGTCTTTTTCATTTAGTGTTTTGTTGGCAGCTTTCAGCTCTTCTAGCTCTTTGATCGTATTGTTTATCCATGTCTCTAGCTGGTTAGCTAGATGACGAGCTTCGTCATGAATTCGTGCAGGAACCGCAGCTTGTTCGCCGCGTTGATGGATGGTTTGCAGGGCTTGAAGGGGATGGATTTGCATAAAAGTATTTTTAATCCTTAGTCATTAGTTGTTTTAGCAGCTAAGTAAAACGTAGTCCCATCAACCTCCAACTCTATAGTCCGATTTGGTGAGGTTGGTGAAACTGCGGAACTTTTCCCCAACTTCCATATTTTTGCAGTTCCGCCTGACGGCGCTCCTGTTTGAATTCCCGGAGGTAAGACCATTACCCCCGTTCCGGTAGGCAGCACCGCCGCAGCACTACCTCCGTGATCTGCTAAATAAAAATCATAGGTAGATCCTGTTTTAGCGGTCAGCACAGTTCCGAGTGATGCGGAACTATATAATCTACCCTGTGCATATGAGCCACCTATCATTTCTACACCGGAAAATTGAGGTAGCGCGTTTGATTTAACGCTTTGATTTAGCCAATCATTAGACGATAAATTACCCGACGCATCGGCTATTATAGCCCCAGCCCCATAAGTGCTAAATCTGATCACATCCCCAATCCGTAGCCTTTCAGTTCTACTGGTCGCACCGTTGGATGTTGTTGCTATGGCGTAATAACTTCCGTGAGCAGACCCATTGTAGTTTTCAGATGCGAAGGATATAATAGATGCAGAATTCGCGAACGCACCACCATCATATCCAGAACTAACCATTACTCCGAGTCTATCGCCATTCTGAACGGCCGAGGGGGACGTCGCGGTACCCCGTCCTCGATATGAATTAAACCCCGGAGAATCTCCTGCTGAATTACTATACGATTGAAAGGTTAAATAGGATGACGAATTTAAAGAAATGCCGAAAATAGTACCTGACTCAAATCCGCTAGAAGGGTCTAACCCAATTCTAAACGTAAGGTCTGACGTACCTGTAAACCAGTTTTTATTACCGTCATCATAAAACCCATAATTACTTAAAGAACCTTTATTGAGTAGCGCTACATGGAATCCATGTTGGTTACTCACTGCACCGGCTCCAGTAGCATCGTCAACCCAAGCACCATATAGATTGGTCACGGTCCCAGCATTTATAGAAGCACCGTGGAATAACCCGTATAAATTTGCAGTCACTCCAGAAGACCCAAAGGCAGGTAGACTTTGGAATCCAACATAATGATCGAAATTGTTTGATCCACTTGTTGTTATTCTGGCATCAAATGAATTATAGGAAACCCCGCCCGAGCGAGCAAAATTCGATGAATCGGAAAAACAATGTGCATTCCCAGACCCAGAGTTTATGTTCCGGCTTATGGTAAGTTGGGGGTCGACACTATTAACGGCTCCAAGGGCGCCAATTTTAATGGGGCCAATTAAAACACCTACGGTAGTTAAGTTATTCGACCCCGCCCACGTCGACAGCGCGGTATTCTCCACACTACCAAGCCCGACATCTGCACTAGTTAGTGTAACCGCACCAGTCCTCCCTGCGACAGAAGTAACCGGAGCCGTAGGGTAGCTTAACTGCGTCCATGAGCTGATTACAGATGGCGGTGTACCTGTGATAACCCACGTAGTCCCAAGATCGGTTCGAATACACCAATCACCTTGTTCCCCGACAAGAGCCAGCATTGCCGCCTGATTTGCAACTGAACCTAGGTACTCGACTATGGCGATAGAGGGAAGTTGAGATGTTAGCAGTTTAGCGCTGGCATCTAGTGTGGCAACTCCAAGCGCTGTGGCCATTTCTGTTCGCTTAACCTGTGCGTCATTAGTTACGTTACCAAGTCCTACATCTGTTTTTGTTACCGTTACATCAGAACTGAGTGCATGGCCGTTTACCTGGCGTGTTGTTGGAACGCCACCAAGTCCAGCCAATGTAATAGCTGCTGCAGCCCCGGCAGGATCTGCTCCTACGTCAGAATAGGTCGGAGTCGAATATACTAGGTTTCCAGTGCCGTCGTTATGTAGCCATCCTGATGAATTAGCTAGTGATGCGAACGATGAAAGCTTAGAACTGAGAGGCTGATATACTGAGCTAAGATCAGGAATATCAGAAGCGAGTATAGATCTAAATGTTGGTGTTGCATCGGCGCCGCTTGATGGCCCCGAAAGGAATGTCTTTTGAGGCTGATTCGTAAGCGCGAATGTTAACGCTGGGGTCGTTGTGGGTGTAGCAACGCTGGATGAAAACAATGGCGATAAGTCCCCTGCAGTAAAATTAGTAACAGTTCCTGATCCACCACCTCCACCAGTAGCGTTTAGCGTGTCACCTGATAGGGTTAAATTTGTTCCAACCTTAACCCTGAACGGACGCTTACTTGAATCAAACCCCCAGAGTGAGTTTGCATCTGGGGCTATAAATCTGTCTTCGTAGGCCGGATGTGGCGTTACGTGTGTGACTTGTGAAACCTTTACATCATCAACATTCACTCAGGATGAGGATTTGAACCACACCTTTGTGTTGGTTAAGTCATTGTAATCGTTAGGCCTCTGCACGCCTTCTGACGTAGCGGCGGTACTGGTCAATAGCTGCCAAAGTTGAGAAGTCCCATCCGACGCCTGTATCCATTGGCGAATGGCAGGCGCGATAAGATTTACCGTTGCCACAGCCGCAAGATCGGCCAGCGATGTGATCCCTGGATCAATCGACGCTGATGGTCCAGACCCAGGGGTTCCTGGCGGATTATAGACTGCGCGGCCTGGGCGGGTTTTCATGTTATTTTCTATTTGTATATTATGCAGTATTTTTGCGTCAATACTTTAATGTTCCATTGTAGTTCCGCTGTTTTAGCGGATTGATTTAAAATGAAGAATATACTGTAACTTGATTCTGACTTCCTAATTCCGCCATTGCCTGATTCATTTCGGAGATATAATGACCAAAATTAGTATAAGCGGTATAAGTTGCAGCAATTCCTGTTGCTATGAGAGTGTTATTATGCACGATTAGCAACGGACTGCCGGAGTCCCCGCTTGAAGTCTCCACTTGTTCCTGATTATTATTATCGTAATAGGGCATCCAGCGGGAATCGTTCTCAACGTTAGCACTTTGATATTGATATGCCGGGTCGTTTAACAATTTGGAATGTACGGTAGAGGGATCGCCTTGGACGAAATCAGCAGGACTAATTAGTGTGGTAAATAAATTATTGTAATGGTTGGACCAAATTGTGTAAAATCTGCCGTTGGGAACTTTCAGGTAGAAGTCGCTTGGAATGACTTGAAGTATGTCCAATGTGGTTATTGGACTACTTAAGAGATATAGTCTAATGTCTCCAAGGGCAATAGAGCTATTGTCGGAATCTATATGTCCAATAATAGTGCGAGTTATTACTGTATTATTCAAATCTAAAAAATATACAGTTGTCCCATTAGGAGATAAATTAGCATGTTTGGCTTGTACTATAACATCAGGAGCTAGCAGCGAAAACCGTAGTGCCCCATTCATACTCAATGCGGTAAGACCGCTACAACCATAAATAGGACTTGTCGTATTCCAAAAATTCTGAATGCCAGAATCTGGCCAACTGCCAGTCATCAAAGCGCGACCCGATTGAGTATTTTTACCTATACATAAATTTAACAAGGCTTCCCTAAGTAGATTAAGTAAGGAATCTGAAACCGCACTATAAAAAGTATCAATATTGCGAGAAAATAAACTGAGAGAGAAATTGTATTGTCTACCCGAAAGGCAATGGAATGTAACATTAGCCGGGGTAAATACTTCAAAATCACTTGTTGCATCCCCGACCGTAGAAGACAATATGAAATCCGTCAAATTAGCGTCGGATGTATTTAAAACACAATTAGATATCTGTTCTTTGGCGTGCTGATAAGCTTCTTTTAAGTATATGAAATAGTTATATACTTGACGCGTCCGATCAAAAATCGTATCGAAATCTGTGATCTGCTTATCTATTCGTGTAGGTTCTCTATACGAATAGTCCCCTCCTGTGGATAGAGCAGGCAGTTTTTGCTCTTTTACGCTCAAGCACCAGGGGAATATAGACATTAGTATGTAATGTTAATTCCAGCCAGAGGGTGAAATCGCACAGAAGCCATCAGCTAATGTGCTACGCGCATAGGATAAATTTGCTGGTGTACCCCAATTCGACGGCAAAGAACAGCAGAATAGATCTACTGTACCGGCAGCAGCAAGCGGCATAGGAGCGGTAAAAGTGCAATTTCTGAATCTTGGCTTACTCCCGCCCGCAATGGTTTGATTCCCACTCGGAGTAACAGTAGCGCCCGACACTAAAATAGAACCTATTGTAAGGCCCAGCAATGTAACAGTCCCGCCAACAACAGCCTGCGCTGTAAACCCTAAACTGTTCGCTGTTGAGAAGGAAATCTTACAATTATAGAAAAAAGCCGATCCGTTTATGGATGATTGAGTATCGGCAACTTTGACAGTTATATTATTATATATTCCATCAATAATAGAAGCCCCAGCATACAGCGATACGTCAGTATTTATAAACTGTGCTCCGCTTAGCCCGCAACTCTGGTCATCAGTCGTTCCGTAAAAAGTAACATGTTTGCCTATGGCAAGCTCCGAAGGAATATAGCAATCTAAAAAAACGCATCCTGTAGTAAGTATTGAAACGCCCCGGAAAGCGTGATCGAACGAACAATTATAAAATTCCAATCCACTATCAAATTGAGGCCCGCTTGTTGCACCGCCTCCGTTTACAATGTTAATACCCACGAAATTACAGTCATCAAAACGTATATTGCGAACCGGGTTGACTGAGTTTTGAGGGAAACGAATTGCGCTTGAGTGATCGTCTGCGTCCGCTGTATTGGCGGTAGAAGCGTATAATTGTTGAAAAGTTATTCCTCGGAACCAGAGTCCAGAGCCATGATTAGCAGTGCCGTCATCCGCGCTGATCACAACAGGCGCACCCCCATCAGCAGATTGCGTCCCTCGAATCGTCACTCCAGTACCTAATGCGAACAGATAAATAAAAGGTGTATCAAATGCTAAGTAGCTAGCACCAGTATCTATCACCGCAGGCGGCGCGATGATGATAACAGGGTTTGCCGCCGATTTTGCTGCCCCATTCGGGGTTTTAGATCGAGCGGTAGTCAATGCAGCTTGAAGATTGGTGAAATTGGTAGACGGACTACTTGAAACTTGTACCATCATGAAATTTTCACCTGTCCAGTTAGGAAAGGTGGTTGGATCTAAAAGGCCGTCAGTCCCAATCTTAAATCCAGCGTTGAATAACGCATATGGCGTAATACTAGTAGTGGTGTCTAAGCCCGCTATAACCTGACTTGGTGAAGACGCGACAAATTGCCCTAAAATTGTAGAGCAAGGAAACCGTTGCAAAACATTCGGACTTCCGGGACGATATCCGACGAAATAATCCGTACTTTGTGGGGTAGAGGCATTAAATTGTGCGAAGTTTGTGCTCATGTTATGAGAAATTTATGATTATATCGCCAGTGAATGTAACTAATGGATCGCCTTGAAATGTAACTATTTGATCAGATGGAGGCGGAGGTGGCGTAGAACTAGGCAAGCCACTTGTCGCTATACTAAGATCTGTCCCTAGGGATGGCATTATGATCTATATGCTATTACTGAGCCAGTTGCTAGTGTTATAGATGTGTATTTTCCGTAGATTGTAGTTCCGGCTGCGAGTGTTACTGTGCTCATATCAGCCCCATCATTTTCTGGGCATATGAGTGTTGAGAATGTACATGCAGCTATGCACTGTATTGCATTCCATTCGCCCGTTTTAGGGGTTGTATCGTTGATGAATGTAATTCCGTTTTCACCTTTTAAGTTTGCGACGGATACGAGTTGTGCTGCTGTTTTGGGGCTAGACCCGTAGAGGTGTGTGCTCATGATTAAAATCCTAGTGGTGTGAAGATACGATTGGTTGGAGATGCCGGCTGGCCTGGTTGATTCTTGAGGAACGCGATACCGTTCTCGGCGCGAGCAATGACAGCATTCTCGTCGTTCAATGATTTATATGCCGGTGACGACATGAATGCTCTAATCGCCAGAGGAATTAAGGCTGTTTCAATAAACTGGTCTGGAACCGGAAGCGTGGTGGCTGCATCATAATCGGCGAGCGTAAGGCGCTTAGGCCAGAATGACAACCGAACGTTCATGGCGTAAGCGATATCTGGGGCTGGTGCGAATTTCAATACCATGAGCGGTTCATTGCCTTGGGAGTTTCCGAGCATCTGTACCCACCACGTCTGAGGAATTCCTACGGTCTGCTGCCACGGCCAAACATTCGGAGTATTGTTGGCCTTCATCAGCTCACGGCGCATCAGAAATGCACTGTTCTGGTTAGCGAACATAGGGTTCCCGATGATCCTATCAAACGGGTACCGCATCGAATAAACGGAATCCCCATATAGCGTTCCATTCACAGTTCCTGTTGGCCCAAGATATGGGTTGAGTAATGCATTTGTAGCGATCACTTGGTTCCAACCTGGATCGCCATCTAATAGCACAGATCGGCCAATCTGTGTATCGGTGAATACGTCTGAAGATAGTTGGTTGGAATTATTCACAACCGACAATGTGATAGGCTGTGGTGCCGGAAGTACGAACCCCTCGGTGATCTCTTTGAAGTAAGCAGGCAGCGCATTGTAGACTTCCTGGATGGCGCTGTTTGCCGCCTCCGCAATGTCGGTCTGTTCCGTCATCGACAGTTTTGTAAAGTCGCCGCCAGCCGCGCGGCGCCCAATGCGATGGAATAGCTGGATAGTTGTCATCCTTCAGTTTTCCTTTCGGGTGCCGGCACATCTACATTTGGGAATCCGCCTGATAAGCCAAGCGCTTGTAGCGCGCGCTGGCCATCTTGTTCGAGCTGCGCTAGTAGATCTGGCCGGCTGAACTGCGAGGAGCGAGTGATAAGTAGACGAGCTATCGGGAGGAAAATGCTCTCGGTATAATTTTGTGCTACCGGTAAGACATTGGTGCTTGTAAGGTCTGCGACGACATACGATGGAGCATCGTTCACGACCTCCGCTACAAGAGAGCCTGCAGGCGATGAAGGTGCAGGAGCCAGCCTGAATGAAATCGCACAGATATCGCCCTGCGTTCCGCTCCTAAGATATTTTACAAAATAGGCGATTGGGTTTCCATCGGCTCCTATTCCGTAGTCTGTGCCTCCGTTGAATATGCGGTCGAATTGATCTAGTTCGCCTTCGCTCGTTAGCCCGCGTAGTGGTTTTACATTGTTCCAGCGGACTGGTCCAAGAACTGATTGCACCGATGCCGGGACCGTATAAATAGATGTGCCGGCTGATAGTGCTATTGTTAGGATCTCTCGAGTGAAGTAGTCCTGCCCTGCGGTCTGCAGAAGCTGCATTGCCCCATTCAAAGCGATCACAACATCCTGTAGTGCCAGCGCAGGGGCTAGCGTTGCATCCTCAATTCCGAGTTTGCTTAGCAGATCATTGCGAGCTTGGATGATTTGGAGCATTGCATTACGCGACTTCTAGTGCCGGTTTAGGTCCTGGCTTTTTCTTGAGGCGTTCAGGGGCGAGACGTTGTAGTACTTCCTCTGCTTTATCGGCGGTGATTTCTTGTGGCTTAACAGGTTCTGCGGGTGGTGGTTCAATGATCGATATATTTCGAATCTCAACGACCTTCACGCGAGGATTCATGTCTGAGTTGTTACGCGTAGCCTTTTCGTATGTCTCGTTGAACTTAGAGGCGTCGATCTCAGATCCGCCGTAGATATAGCACTTGTGGATTTCTGACCAGATGAACTCGCGCTGCTTGTACCCATTCAGCAGTGGTTTACCTGGAACCCAGATGATTAATTTTGCTGACATAAAGGGGAAATCTGCCGGGGTATTGTCTCCCCGGCAGATAAACGAACTAGCTTTACGTTACGAAGTAACGGTTGGTAGGCCGAGTTCAGGGTAGCTGATTGCGTGGCGGAGGCGAACGAAGCCAGGGTACTTACCGTTGACATTCTTGCGGAGTTGCTGACCGAAGACTGTCAGGATGTACTTGCGGGTAACGAACGCATCGACGAACCACTGATCACGCTTGTTACGGTATTTGCCGTAACCGCGGAGCATGGACATTGCGCCCATCATCACGGTGTCACCGATCGGAACGCCCTTGGCGTTACAGAGGATGATCGTGGCGCCAATCGGGTGTGTCTGCGTGTGGCGGTTAGCCCATACGCCGGTATTCCAAACGACATCGCCGATTTGGATGAGAGCAACTGGACCATTCTGCACAGGCGCGAGGCGCTTTGTGATCGTGATCTTGTTACCGTTGTTGCCGGTCGTGTAGGCGTACATACCGACTTTGCCTGGGTCAACGGCAGCATTGCGCGGGTTGACGATGAGCAGGTACTGCTCGGTAGATCCGGGCGAGTAGATGTCATTCGGCAGGAACTCGAACGCGAAGTTCGGGAAGAAGCGGAAGTACTCGATGTTGGTGATCGCAGCAGCAGCGGCAGAACCACCACCAGTGATGTCGAACGCCGCGGTACCCGCGGTGATTGCAGTACCAAGGAACGCCTTAGCATTGAACCACGAGCCAGACCATGCGTAGCCGTCTGGATCGATCGGGTTGAACTCAGTTATACGATGACCGTCGATATCGACGTAACCGCCTTGGAACAGAGGATTCTCATCGTAAGCAGCTTCACGGGGAGCGGCTTCGCGGAGGACTTGCTTGTAGTCCGAATCCTGTTTCAGTGAAAACAGTCCGGGAGTCGTACCGACAACGCAGTACTTGTAGACCGGCGATCCCTTGATTGTGGCGACTTCACAAGGACGGCCACCCATTGGCTTGAGTGCCTGGCCCATGTAGAGAATGTCGTTATAAACGAGGCCATCTGCTGTGAGAAGGTTGGCTTCGCTGGTCTTGCCGCCGCCGATCAGTAGATTTTCAGGTCCACCCTTCAGAACGAAGGTCATGCCGGCGCGGGCAGATTTTTCACGGCCCATCCACTTGCCGAGCTCTTCAGCCTGGCCATCGACGAGCTCACCTTGCATACCCATATACTCGTCGGTACGGAGCGATGCAGAGGCGGCATTGCGGAGATAATCGCAATCCAGCTCGTTGTTGTTGATAACGTCTGTTGCGAAATCATCCTGATCGATGAAGAGACCTTCACCGGACTTGCCCTTGTTGTAGTAACCGGCGCGGGAGGTGATGCGGAATTTTAGACCGCGATCAACCGACGTGTCGTTAATTGTCATGATAGGCGAATCTTTTGATTCGCCTTCGAATCTAGCAAAGAAGTCTTCCGTTTGTTCAAACGTATCGACCGTCTTCTGCCAGAGAATGCGTACCGACTCCGGCGACATTGCTGCCAACGCGGTAGCGGTATTATTTGTGCCTGGTTCCCAGCTCATTTTAGTAAATTATATTATTTGATTACCAGCTACACGCTGGCGATGGCGATTATACTAGATAGGTGTACGCTTAATTTCGGAGTCCCAGTTGCTTGCGCAAATCTCTAAGTCCTTGAACTGTATTAGGCGTATTTCTGATCTTCGTTTCAATCGCGGAAGGTTGATTGATTGGCGGTGGGGTTGTCCTACTGCCACCACCTGGCAGTACTTGCTTCTTAGCAGGAGTAGTCTGGGGTGCCGGTGCAGCGGCCTTAGCCGGCGCGGCGGGTGCTCCTTTCCGACGTGGAGCGATATGTAATTCGGCTGCAACCATCTGAGCAATACGAAGTGGCTTATCAGGACTGTAGTAGAGCGGGTCCTCTGCATCTTTTAGATCAGCCTCGATTTCTCGCATGCGTTTACCTCCTGGGCTTTCGGGGTCTGCCGCGAATGCATAGAGGTCAACCGCTTTAGATTCCGAGCTGGTGAACTTTTGGTCGTAGGCTTTCGCTTCTGCGATTTCTTGTTGCTCAGCTTGGCGCTCTAGCGTGAATCGATGCTGTAGAAGGTCTTCTACCTTGTCGGCGAGATCAGATGCATCTTCGAATCGAAGCTCAGTATTTGCCTTCCTCCGCTCTGCCCGAAGTCTGGCTATTTCAGCCATCGTTTCATCAACTGATTTCGGTAGATTGGATTCAGGTACTGGAACTTTTTCTTCAGCTTGCGTCTGATTATTTAATCCGAGCTGTGATCGAGCTCTGCTAACAGCTTCTTCCATTGGCATATCCCGGTTGCGTTTCATGAGGGACGCGGCGAGGCGTCCAACCTTGTCGTCCTGGGCTAATCGGAGATGAGCTCGTTTACCAGTGATTGGTGTGACGGGGCCATCGCCTCCGTCGTCCTCTTCACTGATATCGTCTGCAGGCTCCTGCGCCTCTGGCGTTTCGTTCTGATCCGTTATTGCAGTTTCGGCTGTCTGTTCCTCGGCAACCTGAGTCTCCTCCGGAGCCTGGTTTTCAGATGGCTGATCCTGTGGTACTTCGGCTGGCGGTGGAGTGGCGGGCTTAGCCTCACCTGGTTTCCATCCGTCCGGCTTACGAAGTGTTTCCTGGATCGCAGAACGCTGCTGTGAAATGATTGCTCTAATTTCAGCTGGCGAATTTGCTTTCTGAATTTTACTTGTAAGGTCTGGTTGCTGCAAAGAACTAGAGGGGACTTGAGAAGCCGTCCCCGAATTAGCGGGTGCTACTACTGGTTGCTCGGGTGTCCCACGAGCTGGACTTGTTTCCATAAACAATGGCTGAGATTAATATCAAAGAGTGTCAACAAGTCTTGTCGGTAGAATTAGTCTTGGCGTGACATTTGTTGAAAACGGGATCAATTGGATTGCGTGGCAAATCTGGACCTCCAAAACAGGGCACCATCGGTCACGCGATTACCCGACTTTAGGCAACGCGTAGAGCGCAGGTATGATGTATTGAATTTTATACCGAAAGATCCAGCTAAGATTCTTGCAGAATGCTGGCTTCCATTAGGTACAACAGATGTTGCTTATACTAATTGCTATCTAATCGATCAGCGAGTTGAGGGGATTGGCGGTGGCCATTCACATGGGAATTATTATGAGCCAAATAAGTTTCCACCTGTTTTGCTTAGAACATTCGAAGAGCTTAGTCCTACCGGCGAGACTCAAGTTGGCCAACCTGGAGTTGAGCTAGACCAGTATAACAATAGGATCGTAACGATAGACTATCTTCAGCTCAATGTTGGCACTTCGACCTACCAGATCCCTGGTACAACGCCAGCGCCATCCCCATTTAGTGACTGCATCTTAAAAACGGAGGAACGAAAGAACGATGGTACGCTGATGCGGATACATAGGACCTATATTAGCAGTGGCCAGCTTACACAGACAGATGACATAAAGTTTGGGGGAAAAGTTTTAGTAAGATCCGTTAGCTCTATAGGAGTTGAGCCAGTAACGCCAGTTGGGTGGACAGTTATAACGCAGAATGTCGAATTTGTTAACGGACTTAAGGTATATCGATATGAGTTCGTACTTGGAGATGGATTAATAGAAGAGGCAATAAACTCAAGGCAGGATGGCCTTCGCGAGGTAACAGATATTTCATTTGGAACAAAAGTAATTCCTGCCGGTGTCGTTATTAGAGACGAGTACCGAGAGTCTGATGGTTATAAAATATACACAGTAACGTCAATTCAGAGTGATAGTGGAAGCGCTCCAACAAGCGGATCATATTCTGTTCAGCGCATAGTTGACTTTCCTTACCCAGGAAGAGCGAAGTTATTTACCGAGACGTATAACAGCAGGACATCATTGGATATTTACATGAGTCCTCCTGTGCAAATGCGAGTCGTAGCCACTATATCCGTCTCATATCAGAATACTAATACGTTTTCTGTTCCAAGTGATTTATGGGCGCCAAAAGATTGGGCTGTTTCTCGGTCTCAATGGATTAGTTTCGGAAATAATCCGCACAATAAGGTTGAGGCGTTGCACGGATATTTGTTTATAGGATCTTCCTCTGCCACAGTTACTGCATCAAATGTTGCGCCAATAGATGCGGCCATTTTCGGGAATCCAATTTATGGAGGAAGCACTGCTAAAATAACGTTGAGTGGTGGCCCTACTGATCCAGCCGGTACAACCAAAACATTGGAGGCATATCTCGATGAGAGACCTGCATTCATAAGTGTAACGGGAACTAAGTACTATAGATTAACAACAGTATCTATAGAAATTCCTACACCGCCATCTCTACCTGTTTAATAGTATGCCAAGTGAACCAGATGATGATAAGTTTGTACCATCTTCTTGGATAGAAGATAAGAAAAAGCCTATCCTTCCAGATCATAATCCATTTATTGAGGCAAGGAAGAGAACAGATGATGCACTAGCCAGGATTGCAAGAGCAACCGAAATGGCTAATCAGGTTAAGAGTACGTATGATGATATCAATAATATCATAGCTAGGATTAATCGCATAGAACAGATGATCGAGGGTGCATCAATATCTTGTAGCGGAAGTACGATTACGCTTACATGGGGAACATAGTATGGCATCGTCAATTTCATTCACTCCATGCGGATGCTGTAGCGGTTCCCCTGCATGGTTCTGGGGTTATGAGTATAGCGGTAATGCCGGGAATGGCGCCGATGATGAAGTGGTTTATACTCCAGGTCCCTATCTTGGAGTCTCGGGGTTGTTGAAAATATTGCCTGGGGCAAATGGTGGTGGAAATTCATGGGGGATTGGGTTAAAATCTGATCATACTCTATGGTTTTGGGGTTCTAATAGATATGGATTAAATGGGAACGGTTCAGATGATGGTTGGACTATATATGTAGCATATCACATACTTAGTGGAACATTTTGGTATGATATATCATCATGCCCAATTGAATTTGCCGGGGCTTATTTTCATGCAATTGCGATTAAAGATAATGGTACATTGTGGTTCTGGGGTAATAATAACGCAGGTTCCGACGGTAGCGGTACTACGGATAGTTTAATCCATACACCGACCCAGATAGGTTTAGCAAACGATTGGATAAGTGTTGTTGCCTCAGAATATAACGATATAGCTTTAAAGTCTGATGGTACTTTATGGTTTTGGGGTACAAACGATTATGGCCAAAACGGAACAGGTATTGTTGATAATTTAGTTTACGTACCAACGCAGATCGGTACGGATACTGATTGGATAGCCGTTTATCTTGCGCTTACTTACGTAATAGCGATAAAAACAGATGGTACCTTGTGGTTTTGGGGTACAAACAGTGGTGGGCAAAACGGTAGTGGGCTAGATGATGGGTTGGTTTATGCTCCTATGCAAATAGGGTCTGATACTAACTGGATGTCTATATCAGTTTTAATGCAGGGAGCGGGAGGTTTTGATAGAGCTGGTGTTATTGGTCTTAAAACAGACGGCACGATATGGCATTGGGGGAAGAATGTATATGGTGAAAATGGCTCTGGTGGATCAGATGCAGTTGTTCATGTTCCAACTCAGATAGGCGTAGCAAATAATTGGACAAATATATCTGGGAATGGTGTATGTGTAATTGGATTAAAGGCTGATGGGACTATATGGTTTTGGGGAACTAATAGCGAAGGCCAAAATGGAAATGGCCTTGAAGATAATTTAATTTACGCGCCCATGCAAATAGGTGCAGCCACTGACTGGACTGGTATATTTTCTGGTCCTTTGTGGATTCTTGGGACTAAATAATGAATCCGACTCTACAGCTAAAGGTTATAAATCTCCAGCGCGAGCTACGGATTTGGGGTACGAAGGGGTTTCCTTTGGCGACTGAAGCGCAACGCGCAGAGCGTGCTTCTACTTGTGAAGTTTGCAGTTATTACGATCCAAGGGGGAATATGTGGCTTGGTGAATGCCGTGCGCCAGGCTGCGGATGCACACGGTTTAAGTGGTGGCTGGCGACTGCTAAGTGTCCACATCCGGAAGGATCGAAGTGGCCGGATATTGATTTGACCAATTTGTAAAAATATACGAGTAACAATCAACCGTTCATACAATGCCTGTACCTCTAACACGAACATACCGCGGAAGGCAGCAATCCTCTCTCTTCCAATCCACCCCAGTTGGAGCCACAAATGTACTTCAGTCGCCGGCAATGGCTTCAGCTCCGCGCGCTCAGTCTATCGTTACTCCTGTTCGTCCTGCTGTACGCAGAATAACGCCGAATAGCGGCGGGACGATGACGCGAGGTGGTATCACAACCAACGTAGCGCCAAGCGCGTTTGGGTCATCCAATCTTTCCCCGACACAAAATAGTGGTGGCACGCTTACGCGCAATGGAATCACTCGCGTCGTTCCTCCAAGTCCAGTAAGCAACCCAGCGATTAATAGCGGAGGCACACTAACCAAGGATGGCGTCACAAAAGTAGTTCCAGCTACGCAGGCGCTGACGCAACCAGACCCAGTGGATGAGCCTTCTGAAGAGACAGACGAATCGCAGCCGACATCTAAGCAGCCGGCGCAAAACAATCCGTTAACCAACGACACAGGATCAGAGGCGCTTCCTGGTGATCAGGAGGAAATTGATCCTGCAAAGCAAATGGGGTTCAGCCAGAAGGGGTCGGCTATTCCGCGCGGTATGGATGCATCCGGTGATGGCCACATAGGCGGCACCGGTCTATATGCCAAGAAGTTCTCAAATCCTCGATCTGCCGATCTATACGGCAGCTACGTAAAGAAGCTGTTTGGAAATGGTGCAGCTTAGGTTGTAGCTCTCTGGAGCTTTTTCTCAGCCATAGCGTGATCGATCGCAATGGCTGCTTCTTTCATTGTGAGCGTTGAGCATGTGTGCTCATCAAGTCCTAGTTGGCGCATGAGCGATAACTGGCGCCCTGTAGCGAGGCCCATGTTGACGCGAGATACGACACGGCCAATTAATTTATGAGCGAGCCCCTTGTATTTTATCTTCTCAGTATCGATGCCCTGCTTTTTAAGGAAGCTTATTTGGCCTTCGGTTGGTGCATCGGACTCCCAGTTATCGGCAGGATGGAAATCAGCTAGCGCTTCATCACCAACCATGACGGACCATTGAAGAGGGTCGATGACGCGGGCTTGTTTACGCGCGTGTTTACGTGCTTCCTTCTCTAGTGATTTTATCAGGTCTCGCTCGGCCTGGCGCGCGGCATCTTCGGATGGCTGTCCAAGCTTCTTCATCCGCTCCTTTATCTCAGGCTTATCTGTGAACAAATCGTAGGCATCGCATAGGTCTATTCGGTCAGACACCCAAAGCGGATCTAGGATTAGCAGCGTCGGTTTTGAACTAGCAGCTATCGCTGCACGCCTTAATTCTGGAGTAGGTAATCCGTCTACGATTCCTGGAAGAACTCGAGTTCCACGGCCAATCATTTGTCGGTAGAAGCCGGTCGATTTAGTTGCCCTGGCGACTACCACGCATGACGTGTCCGGGAAGTCGGCTCCCTCAACGTACAGCGCACAGTTGCACAATACGGTACCGCGCCCAGCTTTTCGGTACGTCTCTGTTTTCTCATCTACATCTAGGCAATCGCCAGACACAAATATCCCCTTAAGTCCGTGACGACTTATTGCATCGGCCAATATTCTTGCGCACTCCACAGAGGGTACGAACGCCATTGTCTTTTCGTTCGATGCTATTTGGCATATCTGTTCAGCTAGCGCCTCAAGCACAGGTACAAGGCGTTCGCTTAAATCATCCATCTTGAAGTCACTGCCATTTGGGGTACGCCCCGGCCTTAGCCCTCTGATATCTATCTTGAG
>Ga0335069_10002077_pt1 | contig 31290 bp, 23 predicted proteins | sample Lox_Sample_11_FD_206714 | JGI IMG/M metagenome (GOLD analysis project Ga0335069, IMG submission 206714) | Soil microbial communities from Loxahatchee National Wildlife Refuge, Florida, United States - Lox_Sample_1.1 | ecosystem: Environmental > Terrestrial > Soil > Wetlands | place: USA...
TCTGCTTCGCGAGCTTTTCTGCGGACTTGAGCACCTCGAGGAGCCGCGCGTGCTGCCCCAGCGGGACGAGGGCGTTGCGCAGCTCGCAATGCAGATCGAACGCGGTTTCGAGCGAATGCGCGGAATGCGGGAGGCGCTGCAGCACGTTGAGCGCGCGCTCGAAGTACGACACCGCTTCGAGACCGCCCAGCTGAGCGGTGAGGCGGCCCGCCTCGCGGAGATAGGTGAGCGCCTGTTCCCACGCCTCGCCCTGCTCCGCGTGGCGCGCAAGAACGTCGTATTCCTGCGTGTCCGAGAGCGCGCCGAGGATCCCGAGATGGAGCTCGCGCCGCCGCTGATGGAGCAGCGTCTCGTACGCGACCGCCTGCGTCAGCGAATGCTTGAACTCGTAGGCGAGCTGCTCGCGGTCGATGCGCTCGACCAGGAGCCCCGCACGCTCGAGGCGGCGCAAGGACTTGCGAAGCTCGTCGGTCGAGATGTCGCTCACCCGCTCGAGCAGCGCGACGGTCGCTACGTCGCCCACCGCAGCGAGCGTCTGCAGCACATGCTTGTCGAGACGCGCGAGGCGATCTATCCGCGCCGCGAGTACCGCCCGCACCGTCGGCGGGATCGTCGTCGCTTCGCGCCGCGCGCCCATCCGGTAATGGCCGGGCTGGCCGATGAGCTCGACCGAGTCGACCATATTGCGGACGTATTCCTCGATGAAGAGAGGATTGCCGCCGCTTTGCCGCGGCAGCTCGTCCTTGAGCGCGGCGAGCGACGGATCGTCGCCCAGAAGGTCGGAGATGATGCGCCGGGTCGCGACCGGCGGCAGGCCGTCGAGGCGAATCGCGACGTGACCCTTGTCCATCAGCCAGCTTGCGTCGTAATCGGATCGGTACGTGAGCAGCGCAAGCGTGGAGGGCGGCGTCTCGCGCGCGAACGCATCGAGAAAATCGCGCGTGTCGGAGGTCACCCATTGCAGGTCCTCGTAGGCGAGCACCAGCGGACGCTCGGCGGCCATCCGCCGGCCGAGCCACATCAGCGCGGTGAACACGCGCTGGCGCCGCTCGGCGACGGTCAGGTCGAAGAAGCGGTGATTGAGCGGCAGCGCACGCATCAGCGCGAGGATCGGAACGCCGACTTCGTTCGCATCGCCGTCGAGCGCGAGGATCCTGCCGGCGACCTTTTCCTGCACGGCCCTGACGTCCTCGAGATCCGCGATGTTGAAGTACTGGCGCAGGATGTGAACACCTGGACGGTACCCCGCGCCGCTGCTGTAGGGCGCGCCGCCGCCGTCCAGTGCGAGCGCGTCCCTGCGCAGCACGATGCGCAGGAATTCGTGGACCAGGCGCGACTTGCCGATCCCGGCCTCCCCGACAACGACCGCGATTCGGCCTTCGCGCCGCAGCGCGACGTCGTCGAAGACCTGGAGGAGCTTCGCGAGCTCGGCTTCGCGGCCGAGGAACGGCGTCATTGCGCGTGCCGGAGCGCGGTCGAAGCGCGATCGCGGCATCGCCGCGCGGCTGATCTCGGCCACTTCCACTGGCCGCTCCATGCCCTTGACGCTGACCGGACCGATAAGCCGGGCCTCGACATACCCTTCGGCGAGGCGCACCGTCTCAGCGGTCGCCAGCACGGAGCCCGGCTTGGCCATCTGCTCCATGCGCGCAGCGACGTGAACGGTCCGGCCGACTGCGATGTAGCTCATATAGAGCCCGCGGCCGCTGACGTTGAGCACGACTTCGCCGGAGTTGAGCCCGATACGAATCTGCACCGGGAAGCCATAGACGCGCTGGATGTCGTCGCCATAGTGACGGACGAGATCCTGCATGCTGAGCGCCGCGTAACACGCGCGCACCGCATGGTCTTCCCAGGAGACGGGCGCGCCGAACAGCGCGAGTATCCCGTCACCCATCACCTGGCTCACGGTGCCGCCGTACTTCTCGACGGCTTCGCACATGTGCTCGACGACGGGGTCGAGAAGCCTGCGCGCCTCTTCCGGATCGCGATCGGCAATGAGCTCGAGCGAGCCCTTGAGATCGGCGAACAGCACCGTGACAAGCTTGCGCTCGCCTTCGAGCGCCGTGTACGGCGCGGAGGGCCTTGCGCCCTCCCTCGCGTCGGCGGGCTCGGGCGCGGCGACCGGGTGCGCGCATTCGGGGCAGAATTTCGCCCCGTGCGGCAATTCCGTGCCGCAGACGACACAGGTCAACGCCGAGGCAACGGTCGGGAACGCCACGCGATCACGCTCCTGCGAGGTCAGGCGAAAGCACCGGGGGCCGCGTCGAGGGCGTGAACAGCCGCGGATCCGACGCGAATCCGGCTGTCGACAACTCCCCCGAGCAGCATTGTATCGGCAATGCCGGCGATAGCCGCGCCTTTGCCCGGCACACGAAACGCCCGTCTGCCCTCATACTGCCCAATTTGAATTGCGCGCTCGTGAAATTTCACCTCTCCGCCGCAGCGGGCAACGTCGTCACCGGCCTGGGTCCGGGCTGGATTCGCATCGGCGCCGTCGAGTGCCGTCAGAACGTCGTTCTGAGCTCCGACGCGATCGCCACGGGCTGGGCGGCGTCCGGATTCGACGGCCTCAGCGACGACGACTTCGCGCAACTGCTCGCTCGCAAGCCCGAGGTCGTGCTGTTCGGCACCGGGGCGACGATCCGCTTTCCGCACCCGCGGCTGACGAGGCCGTTGACCGAGGCCGGCGTCGGCGTCGAGGTGATGGACACAGCGGCGGCGTGCAGGACGTTCAATATCCTAGCCGCCGAAGGACGCAGCGTCGTCGCCGCCCTGCTTCTCGAGTGAGTGCCGTCAGGCGGGTGACAGAACCCTATGGCAGAATGACGGAAGAGCCGTCTGGCCCGCGGTCTCCCGTCGCTGAAAGTCCCCGGGGGCCGCCTCGAACAAGACGCCGTCCAACGCACTGGGAATCTCCGTGACCGACAGCACTGCCACACGCGCCGAGCGCGAGACGCTGGGCTTCCAGGCCGAAGTCAAGCAGCTCCTGGGCCTGATGATCCACTCGCTGTACTCGAACGCCGAAATCTTCCTGCGCGAGCTGATCTCCAACGCGTCCGACGCCTGCGACAAGCTGCGCTTCGAAGCGTTGCACAACGAGACGCTGTTCGAGAACGATTTCGAGCTCCAGATACGCGTCGACTACGACGCCACTGCGCGCACGGTGACGATCGCCGACAACGGCGTCGGAATGAGCCGCGACGAGGTCATCGCCAACCTCGGCACGATCGCGAAGTCGGGCACGCGCGAGTTCTTCGCGCAGCTGACCGGCGATCAGCAGAAGGATGCGCACCTGATCGGGCAGTTCGGCGTGGGCTTCTATTCGTCGTTCATCGTCGCCGACAAGGTGACGGTGCGCACGCGCCGCGCCGGCGAAAAGCCGGACCAGGGCGTGCTGTGGGAGTCCGACGGCGGCGGCGAATACACGGTCGAGATGGAGGAGAGGGCGGCGCGCGGCACCGAGATCACGCTGCACCTGCGCGAGGGACAGGACGATCTGCTCGGCGGATCGCGGCTGCGCTCGATCATCCGCAAGTACTCCGATCACATCGTCCAGCCGATCCTGATGCACAAGGAGGAATGGAAGGACGGCAAATCGGAGAAACTCCCCGAGCTCGAGACCGTCAATCAGGCTTCCGCGCTGTGGGCGCGGCCGAAGGCGGACATCACCGACGAGCAATACCAGGCGTTCTACAAGCACGTCGCGCACGACTTCGACGATCCGCTCGCGTGGACACACGCGCGCGTCGAGGGGCGGCAGGAGTACACGCACCTCCTCTACCTGCCCGCGCGCGCGCCGTTCGACATCTGGGACCGCGACGCGCGCCACGGAATCAAGCTCTACGTGCGCCGCGTGTTCATCATGGACGACGCCGAGCAGCTCCTTCCCGCTTACCTGCGCTTCGTGCGCGGCGTCGTCGACTCGAGCGACCTACCGCTCAACGTCTCGCGCGAGATCCTGCAGGAGTCGAAGGACATCGAGGCAATCCGCGGCGGCTGCACGCGCAAGGTGCTGTCGCTGCTCGAAGAGATCGCGGGCAGCGACAAGGAGAAGTACGCCAAGCTCTGGGACGCTTTCGGCACCGTCCTCAAGGAAGGCGTCGGCGAGGATTTCGCCAACAAGGAGCGCATCGCCGGGCTGCTGCGCTTCGCGTCGACCCACGCCGACACGAGCGACCAGACGGTCTCGCTCGCCGAGTACATCGGCCGCGCGAAGGAAGGCCAGGACAAGATCTACTACGTGACCGCGGAGTCGTTCAACGCGGCGAAGAACAGTCCGCATCTCGAGATCTTCCGCAAGAAGGGCATCGAGGTGCTGCTGCTCTCCGATCGGGTCGACGAGTGGGTCGTCACGCATGTGACCGAGTTCGACGGCAAGCCGCTCGCCTCCGTGGCGAAAGGCGGGCTCGACCTCGGCAAGCTCGAGGACGAGTCGGAGAAGAAGGAGAGCGAGCAGCAGGCGAAAGACCTCGAAGGTCTTGTCGAGCGGATCAGGAAGAGCCTCGGCGAGCGCGTGAAGGACGTGCGCATCACGCACCGCCTCACCGATTCGCCGGCCTGTCTCGTCGCCGACGCGCACGATATCAGCGCCAATCTCGCCCGGCTCCTGAAGGCCGCCGGGCAGCCTGGTCCTGGATCGAAGCCGATCCTAGAGGTGAACCCGAAGCATCCGGTGGTGCTGCGGCTGGTCGATGAGCAGAAGAACTTCGACGACTGGGCCGCGGTGCTGCTCGACCAGGCGCTGCTCGCCGAAGGCGGTCAACTCGACGACCCGGCCGCCTTCGTCAGGCGCGTCAACCAGCTGATGCTCGAATTGAGCGGCAGCGCGTCGCGCATCATCCTCCCCGGCTAGGCGAGGGATTTCGACGTCGCCCGGTGCCGGCCCTCGACCGCCGTCGACGCAGCGCGAGCCCGGTGCGCTCAGCCGTTGCGTCGCGCCCCTTTCGCACGCTTTTCGCGATCCCGCTTTGCGCGCTCGCCCCGTGCGCGCTCGCCGCCGACATCTTCGCGACCGCCGGCGGGGACAGGCACATCGCAGTCTTCGGCGGCGGAATCGGGTGGGAGCCGTGGTGGAGCATGCCATTGGAAGGCGATCGGCAGCTCTCGCTGCGCGGGATAGCGAGCCTCTCGTACTGGGTAGCGCCGGACAATCACGACCATCACTCGCTTTTCGCCCTCGGGCTGTATCCGGTCCTGCGACTCGACATGGCACCGCTGGGGGGCGCCGCTCCCTACCTCGAAGGGGCCATCGGATTCAACCTGCTGTCGCACACCTGGATCGAAAACCGCCGCCTGAGCACCGCGTTCCAGTTCGGCGAATACGTCGGCGTCGGTCTCAGCTTCGGCGACAAGCACCAGTTCGATCTCGGCGCGCGCTATCAGCACATCTCGAATGCCGACATCAAGCGTCCCAACGACGGCCTGAGCTACCCGAGCGTCGTCCTGCGGTACCGTTTCGATTCGCCCTGATCGGCGGCGCGGGCGGTTGTCGCTGCGGGGCCGGCTCAGGGTCTCCCTTCCGCCGCGCTGACGATCTTCCTCGCCATGCTCCAACGATGGACTTCGCTTGGGCCATCGTAGATGCGGAACGCGCGCATGTCGGAGAAGATGCGCATCACGACCGACTCGCCGGTGACGCCGCACCCGCCGAGGATCTGCACGCAGCGATCGACGATGCGCCATTCGGCCTCGGAGCAGACCACCTTGGTGCGGCTCGACTCGTAGTTGCAGCGCTCGCCCCGGTCGAGCAGCCACGCGGTGTGCCAGATGTGGAGGCGCGCCGTCTGCAGGTCCATCTCGTTGTCGGCGAGCATGAAGCCGACCCCCTCGTGCTCGGCGAGCGGCTTGCCGAACGCTTCGCGGCGCCGCGCGTAGTCGACGGCGGCGTCATGCGCGCGCCGCGCCTGGCCGAGCCAGCGCATGCAATGCGTGAGCCGCGCCGGTGCGAGGCGCACTTGTGCGTAGCGGAAGCCCCTGCCGATCTCGCCCAGGACATCGGAGGCGGGAACGCGCAGATCCCTGAACTCGATGACGCCGTGGCCCCCGGCGAAGCACGAATCCATCGCCTCCATTTGGCGCACGACGCGGATTCCCCGCGCGCTCATGTCGGCGAGGAACATGCTTGCCGAGCCGTCGTCCATCTTCGCCATCACGATCGTGAACGCCGCGCCGGTCGCGCCAGTGATGAACCATTTGGTGCCGTTGATTGCGTAGTGATCGCCGTCGCGCCTCGCCGTCGTCCTGAGCATCGAAGGATCGGCGCCGGCGCCGGGCGCGGGCTCGGTCATCGCGAAGCACGATCGCGTCCGTCCGGCGACGAGCGGCCGCAGCCAGCGCTCCTTCTGCGCGGGCGTGGCAACGGCTTCGAGCAGGTGGATGTTGCCCTCGTCGGGCGCGTGCACGTTGAGCGCGACCGGACCGAGCCGCGAGTAGCCGGCCTCCTCGAAGACGACCGCTTTGGCGACGTGGCTGAGGCCGAGACCGCCCATTTCGAGCGATGCGTGCGGCGTCAGCAACCCCGCCGCGCGCGCCCGGGTGACCAGTTCCGCGCGCAGCTCCTCGGACGGGCCGTGCGCGCCCTCGCGCGGGTCGCCCTCCAGCGGGATGATTTCGCCGGCGATGAACGCCCGCGTGCGGTCGCGCAGGTCGGTGAGCTCGGGCGTGAGCGTGAAGTCCATTTTGTTATGATCGCACGACCGGGGACAAAGCGATGCAACCGCGTTTCAACGACGAGCCCTTGACGCCGACGGCGTTCCTTCGGCGAGCCGCTCACGTCTTCCCCGATCGCGTCGGCGTCGTCCAGGGCGACGTCCGCATCACGTACGGCGATTTCCACGAGCGCGCGCTCAAGCTCGCCGGCGCGCTGAGAGGTCTCGGCGTAACCCCGGGCGATCGCGTCGCCGTGCTCGCCGGCAACACCCATGTGATGCTCGCCGCACACTACGCCGTGCCGTTCGCCGGCGCCGTGCTCGTCGCGCTCAATACGCGGATCACGCCGGCCGACATCGCCTACATCATCGAGCACGCCGGCGCGACGCTGCTGCTCTACGACCACGAGTTCGCCGCCGCCGCCGGCGAGGTCGCCGCGACGGTCGGCTCGAACCTGCAGCTCGTTTGCGCCGGCGGCGATGCGGACCAGCTCGAGGCGCTGATCTCGGCGGCGGCGGCGCATTACCATCCGGTCGCCGACGAGCGATCGCTGCTCGCCCTCAACTACACGAGCGGCACGACGGCGCGCCCGAAGGGCGTCATGTATCACCACCGCGGTGCCTACCTGCAGGCGCTCGCGATGGCGCTGCACATGGGCATCACCAGCGATTCCGTTTACCTGTGGACGCTGCCGATGTTCCACTGCAACGGGTGGTGCTTTCCTTGGGGCGTTACCGCGATGGGCGGCGTGCACCTCTGCCTGCCGAAGGTCGACGCCGGTGACATCTGGCGCCATACGCGCGAGTCCGGCGTGAGCCATTTCTGCGCGGCGCCGACGGTGCTGACGATGACGATCTGGCATCCGGGTGCGAGCAAGGCGCCGCGCCGAATCCGCATCGCGACGGGCGGCGCCCCGCCCGCGCCGGCGCTCCTCGAGCGACTCGCCCACCTCGACATGGACATCACGCACCTCTACGGGTTGACCGAGACGTTCGGCCCCGCCGCGATCTGCGAATGGCGAAGCGAGTGGAACTTGTTGCCGATCGCCGAACAGGCGAAGCTCAAGGCGCGGCAAGGCGTCGGCAATGCGATCGGGGAGCGCGTGCGCGTCGTCGACGACACGGGCGCCGACGTACCCGCTAACGGAACGACGATGGGCGAGATCGCGATTCGCGGCAACAACGTGATGCTCGGCTATTACAAGGACGACGAGGCCACCGGCAAGGCCGCCCCCGACGGTTGGTTCCGCACCGGCGACCTTGGCGTCATGTGCCCCGACGGCTACGTCGCGCTGCGCGATCGCGCGAAGGACATCATCATCTCGGGTGGCGAGAACATCTCGTCGATCGAAGTCGAGGAGGCGCTCGCCACCCACGCCGCGGTCCTCGAGGTCGCGGTCGTCGCGGCACCCGACGAGAAGTGGGGCGAAGTGCCCGTCGCGTTCGTCACGCTCAAGGAAGGCGCCTCGGCGAGCGACGCCGAATTGATCGAGCACGTACGCGGGCGGCTCGCGCGATTCAAGGCGCCGAAGCGCGTCGTTTTCGGCGCGCTGCCGAAGACCGCGACGGGCAAGGTGCAGAAGAAGGCGCTGCGCGACCAGCTGCGCGCGGGCTAAGTCCAAGCATGGGAAGCCACGAATCGGCATGCCGACGTCGTCAACGGCGGCCACTCGGCGAGAGGCGCTCGCGGTCGATGTGAGCCATGCGGTCAACACGCCGGGCCAGGATGTTCCGCATACCGCGTAACGCCCGGGTGATCGCCGTGGCGATCGCGGCGATGGTGTCCACGGCGTCCCACGCCGCGGGAGAGAAGACGACCTCCCCGAAAGCGATGGGGGCGTCGGCAGAGGTTCAGATCGGCTTGTGCGGAGCTGCCGACCACATCGTGCGAGCACTCGACCTGCGCCCGCGCGGCGCGCCGATCACGGTCTGGCAGTTCGACGACGACGCGTTGACCCTGCTTCAGCGCGGATTGCGCCTGCGCCTTCGCGTTGCCGTCGACGGCAGCTCCGAATACACGCTGAAGGTGGCCGACCAGGATTGCGCGCGTCTCGCTCCCGGCCGCGTGCCCCCCCGGCGAGGGCAAGTGCGAATACGACGTCTACGGCGAGAACGCGGCCGGCGCGGTTTCGATCACGCGCCCTTTGAGCGCGAAAGACACCGGCGAGCTGCTCGCCGGGCGCTCGGCACCGGCGCAGGCGCTCAACCGCGCGCAGGCGCAGTACTTGCGCAAAGTGGTCCGACTCTGGCCCTTGCCGGCCGGCGTCGGCAAGCTCGGGCCGATCGAAGTCCAGCGCTATCGAACCAGGGGAGACATCTACGACGTCGATATCTCTCGCCTTCCCGATGACCAGAGATATGCGGAAATTTCCCGCAAAGTCCCGATAGCCGACGCGACGCGGGCGATGGGAGTTCTCAAGGACGATCTACTGAAGGCGGGCGTCGCGGTGTGCGGCGATCAGTCTTCACCCGCGGGAAGCAAGCTGCGCGCTCTCGTCCGCTAGCGTCCGTCGGCAACCTGCTCGTGTATCTCCTGGGTTGCCCGTGTCTCATCGGTGTGCGCTGAACCGCCGGTGCCCCGGGTGGTCGCGGATTCCCGCCAGGAGATGCGCTCCCTCGTGGTGGATGGGCGTTAACCCCGTCACGCCTTGCGCCACACTGTCGCGAGCCACGGCTGCCGAGCGCGCGGCAGACCCGCCGGGCGATAGTACGACGCGAGCTCGACGAACCCCGAGACCTCGCCACAGCGGCGCCACGTATCCGGAGCGTGATAGGCGCAGTAGCGGCCGCGGTTCCAGCCCTCCTCGTTGTTCCCGTGCGGATTCGAGCTGAAGAGAATTCCGTCGGGTTTGAGCGCTGCGTGAAGCTCGCGCAGCACGCGCGGGAGCTCGCTCGCCGGGACGTGGAAGAGCGATGCGTTGGCGAACACGCCGTCGAAGCGGTTCGCAGGCAGGGCGAGCTGCAGGAAGTCCAGCTCCCACACTTCGCACCCGCTCCAGGCACGCGCCATCGCGGCGAGGCGCGGCGCGCCTTCGACGCCGATCGCATGGTGGCCCATCGCGGCGAACGTCTTCAAGTCGCGGCCCGGCCCGCAGCCCAGGTCGAGAATCGTGAACGGCGCGTCGCCCTGGATGTGCGCAAGCAATGCCGCGACGTTCTGGCTGACGTCATGGTGGCGCGTTCCCTGCCAGAACGACTCGGCGCGCTCGTCGTAGTGCGCGAGCGTCAGGCGAGCGATCCGCTCGAGCTCGCGCCGCTTCGCGTCGGGCTCATTCGACATTTGTCAACAAGGTTGACAATCTTCCCACGCTGCGGTCTGCCTGCTATTCGCCCATTTGCAGGAGCGTGCCGCGGCTGCGCGCGTCGCGCATCGCCCATCCGAACGCCGCCGCGCCCAGCGTGACATAGAGGGCGTTGAGAGCGCAGGCGATCCAGAAGTGGTCCCAGCGGAAGACCCCCTGGATCAGCACCGAGCGCATTCCCTCGAACACGTGCGACGACGGGATCGCAGAGGCGACCGCCTGCAGCCAGGTGGGCAGCACGCCGATCGGATAGTAGACGCCCGAGATCGGTGCGAGGACGAACACCGCGGCCCACGCGAGCTCCTCGGCGCCGAGGCCGATCCGCAGGATCATCCCCGACATCGCGAGGCCGATCGCCCATCCGAACACGACGAGATTCGCGAAGAACGCGGCGAGCGGCAGGCCGATCGAGAAGATCGAATAGTCGAAGACGAGATACGCGAAGAGGCACGCGCCGCCGACGCCGACCAGCGCGCGAAAGAGACTGATCGTGAGCTGGCCGACGATGTACTCGGGCAGGGTCAGCGGCGCAACGAAGAGATTGCCGAGGTTTCTCGCATAGAACTCCTCGATGAACGTGAGCGATACGCCGAGCTGGCCGCGGAACAGCAGGTCCCACAGCAGCACCGCGCCGATGAAGAGGCCCGGCGCGTCGCGCAGGAAGTTGTTGGTCGGGGCGAGGTAGAGCGTGACGAACCCCCAGATCACCATTGTGACCGTCGGGTAGTACATCATCGACACGATCCGCGTCGGCGAGCGCACGATCAGGTAGCCGTGGCGGCGCAATATCGCGCGAATGCGGCGCAGCGAGGCGCCCGCACCGCTGTGGCACGCGACCCGGACGCTCTCGCTCATTCGCGCCTCCGCGCTGCCGCTTCTCATCCGGCAGTCCCCACCGTCGCGCCGCCGGGAACGCGCTCGTCCGCTCTGCCGCGCGCGACGTCGAGGAACACGTCCTCCATGTTCTCGCGCCCGTAGCGGGCCAGGAGCTGCTGCGGCGAGCCCTGGTCGACGACTCGTCCCTCGCGCAGCATGATCACGTCGTCGCACATCCGCTCGACCTCGCCCATGTGGTGCGAGGCGAGCAGCATCGTGCAGCCCGTCCGGTGCTGATAGCGCTCGAGGTACGTGCGCATCCGGTCGCCGATGTCCGGGTCGAGCGATGCCGTCGGCTCGTCGAGGAGCAGCACCTCCGGCTCGTTCAGCACCGCTTTCGCGAGCGACACGCGGGTGCGCTGCCCTGCCGACAGGCTCCCGTACGATCGCTTGAGGAGCCCGGTCAGATCGCAGTCCGCGGCGACCTCGGCGATCCGCTCCCGTGCGCGCCTGAGCCCGTAGAGATCGGCGAACACCGCGAGGTTCTGCGCGACGGTCAGCCGCTTGGGGAGATCGACGTAGGGCGACGTGAAGTTCATCCGCGGCAGCACGCGATGACGATGTGCCGGCAGCTCTTCGCCGAGCACGGTGACGCGCCCCGCGCTCGGCGTCAGCACGCCGAGGAGCATCGAGAGCGTCGTCGTCTTGCCGGCGCCGTTGCCGCCGAGGAGCGCCGTCGTCGTGCCGCTGCGCACCGCGAACGAGACGCCCTTTACCGCTTCGACGGCGCCGTAGGATTTGGCGAGATCGCTGACGACGATCGCGGCGTCGGAAGCGGCGTGCGTCAACACTGGATCGTCTGGCGGCAATACCGAGCGAGCTCCCTGACCACAGTCCTGCCGCCGACCGGCTTGCGCGCCTTGCCCTGGCCATATTCCATCGCGAGCTTGAACTCGTACTTGCTGAAGAACGCGTCGAACTGTTCGGTGCCAAGCGTCCCGACCGCGGCGAGCGTGTCCTTCGCCGCGTCGTAGTCGAGGATGATCGCGGCCAGCGGCTGCGGCGCCGGTCCCGACACGACACGCGCGCCCGATGCCGGATCGTAGACGCTGTGCTCGGCGCAGCAATGAATCGCCTGCGCGATCGACTTCGGCGACGATTGCCGCTGATAGCGGATGAACGAGACCTGCGGCGTCGGATACGCGAGCTTGTGCGCGCAGATCGCGGAGAAAGCGACGATCGCCCGGCCCGGACCCACGGCGCCGCGCCACTCGTACGTCGAGCCGTCTTCGCGCTTCAACGTCGCCGCCGCGTCCGCCGCGCGATCGAGCTTCAGCAGAAAGCAGGGCGTGCCCGCGTAGGGATACTGGAACACGTAGTTGGTCTCGTCCTTCAGGCTCTGCACGCGCAGCGGGTCGCCGAGCGGATCGACGAGCGCGGCGCGGTCGTAGAGGCGCGGCGCGCTCTCCGCCCATGCCGACGGCACGGACAAGCGGGCCGCGCCCGACAGCGCGACACAGCCGCCCAGAAACCGCCGTCTTTCCACGGAATTCCCGCTCAGGCGGCGATCAGCTCGCGCACGTGCTCGGCCGCGCTGCGGCCCAGCGCGGACAATCCGTAGCCGCCTTCGAGCGTCGAGACGATCCGGTTCTTCGCGAAGCGGGAAGCAACGCCGATCAATTCGCGCGTGACCCATGCGTAGTCGGCCTCGACGAGCTTCAATCCCGCGAGCGGATCTTCGCGATGCGCGTCGAATCCCGCCGAGATGAACAGCAGCTCGGGGCGATGCCGCTCGAGCGCCGGCAGCCACTTGTCGGTCACCGCTTGCCGGAAGCCCTTTCCCTCCGTGCCCGCCGAAAGGGGGATGTTGACCATGTTCGGAGACGGATTGTCGAGGCCGCAGTAAGGATAGAGCGGATGCTGGAACGTCGACACCATCAGCACTCGCGAATCGTCGGTGAACATCGCCTCGGTGCCGTTGCCGTGATGGACGTCGAAATCGACGATCGCGACGCGCTCGAGCCCGTTCGCAAGCGCGTGCGCGGCACCGACGGCAACGTTGTTGAAGAGACAGAATCCCATCGCGCGGGAGGGCTCGGCGTGATGACCGGGCGGGCGCACCGCGCAGAACGCGTTACGGCATTCGCGGGAGAGCACGAGGTCGGTCGCGAGTATCACGGCGCCGGCGGCGTGACGCGCCGCAGCGAGCGAGTGCGGATTCATCGCCGTGTCCGGGTCGAGGAAATGGAGTCCGGTCATCGGGCTCTCCTCCTCGACCAGCCGGATGTACTCGCGGCTGTGGACGCGCGCGAGCTGGTCGTCGGTCGCCGCGGGCGCCGAATAGTGGCGCAGATAGGGATCGAGCCCCGCGCTGATCAAGCGATCGCCGATCGCGCCCAGCCGGTCCGGGCACTCGGGATGGTAAGGCCCCATGTCGTGCAGGAGGAACGACGGATGCGTGATGTAGGCGGTCGGCACGGCGTTTGCTTCGATCGAGTCGGCGACAAGGGAGGCGACCTCGTCGGCGAGGCGCGCGCCGAACGGCGAGCGCACCCCGACGGACGGAGTGTAGCCCGCGCGTGCCGAGGATGACCAGTCCGGGATAACAAGCTAATGTGCCCCTTAGCGGCACCCACGATACGGAATGAGGCCCATGAGCGTTCGCCCCCTCAGCCAGACCAACGATCCGATCACCCAGCGCCTCGCCGCGGTGCTCGCCCAGCTCGACCGCATCGTCGTGGGCAAGCGCGAACCGCTGAAGCTCGCCCTCGCCTGCCTGCTCGCCCGCGGGCATCTGCTGATCGAGGACATTCCGGGCGTCGGCAAGTCGACGCTCGCGCATGCGCTGGCGACGACCCTCGGCCTTAAGTACGCGCGGGTGCAGTTCACGAGCGACCTGCTTCCGGCCGACGTCCTCGGCGTGTCGATCTTCGACGCGGAGACGCGGAAATTCCGCTTTCATCCCGGACCGATTTTCAACTCCGTCGTGCTTGCCGACGAGATCAACCGCGCGCCGCCGAAGACGCAGAGCGCGCTGATGGAGGCGATGGAAGAGCGGCAGGTGTCGCAGGACGGCGAGACGCGCAAGCTCCCGGATCCGTTCTTCGTAATCGCCACGCAGAATCCCGTCGAGCAAATCGGTGCGTACCCGCTGCCGGAATCGCAGCTCGATCGCTTCCTGATGGCGATCGAGCTGGGTTACCCAGACCCCGCAGCGGAGCGCGAGCTGCTGACGGGCGGGGACCGCCGCGCGCAAGTCCCGGCGTTGCCGCCTCTCGCGGATCCGCCGACGCTCCTCGAATGGCAGCGCGAGGCGGCCGCCGCGCACGTCGCACCGGCGCTCCTCGACTACGTACAGGCGCTGCTCGCCGCGACGCGCGGCAACGTGGGAACCGGCGCAGACACGGGTGCGCGACGCGGCCTCTCGCCGCGCGCGGGACTGCTGCTGCTCGCCGCCGCGCGAGCGTGGGCCATCCTGTCGGGACGGCCGATGGCGCTGCCCGAGGACGTGCAGGCGGTGTTTCCGTCGGTCGCCGGTCATCGGCTCGCCGGTGGCGCCCGCGCGGGCGCGCTGCAGGCGCAGGCGCTGCTTCGCACCGTTGCGATTCCCTGATCCACAATAGGCTGCGACGGCGCGGGATCCAACCGCGGCGACGCACCCTTTGATGGAGACACCGCCGATGCGCGCGTCCACGTTCGTAACCGCTCCGGCCGCCCGCGCCCTTTTTTCGTGGCGCGAGGCCTATCTGCAGCGGCTGTTTCGGCACGCGCCCGCGGACCGCGACCCGGTCACGTTGCGCCACCGCCGCATCTACATCCTGCCGACCAAGCGCGGCGTCGCGTTCATCGCCACGCTGACGATGACGCTCCTCACCTCGCTCAACTATTCGCTGTCGCTCGGCTTCGCGGCGACGTTCCTGCTCGCCGGGCTTGCCGCCGCATCGCTGATCCACACGTATCGCAACCTAGCCGGAATCGAGCTTCGCCCGCTCGCCGCCGGGGAGACGTTCGCGGGGAGCGTGATGCCGTTCACGCTGGGGCTCGCCGGCGGCGCGACGCCGCGCTTCGCGATCACGCTGTCCGCCCGCGGCTGCTTCCCGGTGACTGTCGATGTACTGCCGGACTCCGCGCTTCCGGTCGCGCTCGAGCTGCTGACGCCTCGCCGCGGACGAATCGTGCTGGGTCGCATCACCTTGTCGTCCGACTATCCGCTCGGCCTTTGGGAGGGATGGGCGTACGTGCATTTTCCGCTGTCGGGAATCGCGTTTCCGACGCCCGAGGTCGCGCCGCCACCGCTCCCCCCGGGCACCGCGGGACAGGATGAGCTCTCGACGTTACGCAACGAGCAGGGCGATCTCGCGGGCCTGCGCGCTTATGAGCCCGGGGATCCGCTGCAACGCGTCGCGTGGAAGGCCGTCGCGCGCGGGCTCGGGTGGCACACGAAGCAGTTTGATGGCGGCGGCGGCGGCGGCCCGGTGCACCTCGACTGGAACGCGCTACCGCCGAAGCTCGACGCGAAGCTGCGCATCGCGCGGCTCACCGCGTGGGTGCTCGCCGCCGAGCGCGCCGCGCGTCCCTTCCGCCTTAGCGCGCCCGGCATCGATCTGCCGACGGGCCAGGGGCGCGAGCACCGGCGCGCTGCGTTGACCGCACTCGCACTGATGCCGGAGCGCGCGTAGTGAGCTTGCTGCGGCTGCACCCGGCGAAGCAGCGGCGCGCTCCTTCGGGCAAGCGCGTCGTCACGCTGTCGCCCTCGCAGATCCGCTGGCTGGGCGCGCTGCTGCTGTCCACGCAGCTGCCGATGATCGCCTACGTGCCGCTGTGGGTCGCCTGCCTCGGCACGCTGCTCGTCGGGCTGCGCTTCGTGCTCGTCGCGCGCAGCGTCAGGAGCCGCGACCCTGCGCCGCAGACCATTCGCTCGTGGATCCTCGGCCTCCTCGCGGTCGTCACGGCGATCGCGATCCGCCATTCGCTCGGCTATTTCATCGGACGCGATCCCTGCATCGCGTTTCTGTTCGCGCTGATCGGAATCAAGTTCCTCGAGACGCGCAACGCCCGCGACGGAACGCTGATCGTCTGCCTCGCATGCCTGCTCATCGTCACCCCGTTCTTCTACAGCCAGACGCTGCTCGCGACCGCGCTCGCGGTTCCGGCCGTGTTGCTCATGGGCGGCGTGCTGCAGGTGCTCGCCCGGCCGGACGGGCTTCCGCCGCTGCCCGGCGGATGGCGCGCTCCGATCGGCGCCACGTTTCGCATGCTCGCACAGGGTGTGCCGCTCGCCCTGACGCTGTTCGTCCTGTTTCCGCGGATCGCGGGACCGCTGTGGAGCGTGCCCGCCGATCACGCCGCGAATTCGGGCCTGTCGGACCACATGGCGCCGGGCATGATCAGCGAGCTGTCGATGTCGGACATGGTCGCGTTTCGCGTCGACTTCGATGGCCCGATACCGCCGCCGTGGCTTCGCTATTGGCGCGGGCCGGTGCTTTCGCACTTCGACGGCCACGAATGGACGATGGGAACGCAGAGGGCCGCGGGCGCGCTGACCCGGCCGGAGGGCGCGCCGGTGATCTACACAGTCACGCTCGAACCGCACTGGAAGCCCTGGCTGTTCGCACTCGACTTGCCGGCGAGCCTTCCGCAGCTGGGCACGGACGCCTCCGAGCTATCCCTGAAGCCCGACGCCAACACGGTTCTGACGCGCGATCAGCAGATCATCGCCCGGTTCCCCGTGACGCAGCCGCTGCGCTATCAGCAAACGTCGAACCTCCGCACCGCCTACCCGGCGCCGGCGGGGGTCGAGCGCGAGCAGGAGGTCGAAGAGAACCTCGAATTGCCGGAGAGCGGGCCGAACACCAATCCGCGGACGCTCGCTCTCGCGCGGGCGTTGCGCGCAGCGCATCCCGACGACGCGGGCTACATCGAAGCGGTGCTCGAGAAGTTCAACAGGCAGTCGTTCTTCTACACGCTCGCGCCCCCGCTGCTCGGTTCCAACTCCGTCGACGGCTTTCTGTTCGACACGCGCCGCGGCTTCTGCGAGCACTACGCGAGCGCGTTCGTCGTGCTGCTCCGCGCGGCCGGCATCCCGGCGCGCGTGGTCACCGGCTATCAGGGCGGCTCGGTCAATCCGAACGGCGACTACCTGATCGTCCGCCAGTCGGATGCGCACGCCTGGGCCGAGGCGCTGGTCGGCGACCAATGGCGCCGGTACGACCCGACGGCCGCGATCGCGCCGTCGCGCATCCAGCTCGGTCTCGGCGGCGCGGTGCCGGCGAGCGATCCGGTCCCGATGCTCGCACGCCTCGACGATTCGTTCCTCAAGAGCTTCCAGCTCTCCTGGGACGCGATCAACCACGGCTGGCGGCGCAACGTGATCGGCTTCAACTTCGAGCGGCAGCGCGCCCTGTGGCGCGAATGGCGGTTGACCTCGCTCGCGCCCTGGCAGATCACGAGCATCGTCCTCTCGATCGGTGCCGTCTGGGTTGGCGTGCTCTTCGCATGGCTTGCGTGGCGGCGGCGCCGCCAGGATCGCGCGCGCGCGCTCTGGGACGCGATGTGCGCGCGGCTCGCACGCGCGGGGCTGCCGCGCGCGGCGTACGAGGGTCCGGTCGACTATGCCGCGCGCGCAGCTTCACGCTGGCCCGAGCTCCAGAGCACGTTCGCGATCATCGGCGAAGCCTACGCGGCGCTGCGCTACGGCCCGGTCGCTGCGCAGGCCGACACGACGCTCGAGCGGGCCTCGGCCCTGTGGCGTCTGAAACATGCACTGGAGCTTCTTCCGTCCCCCGCGACGCTGCGCGCCTCGCCGACACCCTCGCCGCGTTGACCTCGCGCCGCGTCGACGCGGGGCATCGCGTGAGCCGAACGGCGCCCGGGTCTCGTGAAGCCCGGGGCTCGTGCGATCTGCGACCACTCTCGAGCGGATCTACAGCAGCGCTTCGCGATCGAGTCCCCTGCGCTTCAGGCGCTCGCGCAGCTTCTCGAGCGCCTCGGCCTGGATCTGGCGCACGCGCTCGCGCGTAACTCCGATCTCGCCCGCGAGTTCCTCGAGCGTGGCGACGTCGCGCCCGTTGAGACCGTAGCGACGCTCGATCACCGTGCGCTGCCGCTCGTTCAGCTCTTCGAGCCACTGCCCGACCCAGCCCTCGATTGCCGCGTTGTGCAGAACAAGCTCGGGCGCAAGCGCGTTCTCGTCGGCAAGCCCTTCGCCGATCGATACGCCGGCGTCGCGGTCGATCGGCGCGTCGAGCGAAGTCATCCGTTCGTTGTATCCGAGGACGCTGCGCACCTTCGCGATCGGCCTGTCGATCAGGTGCGCGACGTCATCGAGCGTCGCCTCACGTCCGTCAGGCTGCGCGTGCATCTCGAGGTGGCGCAGCGCGCGCAGCACGACGTTGAGCTCCTTCACCACGTGCGCGGGGAGGCGAATGGTTCTCGACTGATTCATGATCGCGCGCTCGACTGCCTGCCGGATCCACCATGTCGCGTACGTCGTGAACCGGAATCCGCGCTCGGCGTCGAATTTCTCGAGCGCGTGGATGAGCCCGAGGTTGCCCTCCTCGATCAGATCCGGCAGCGCAAGCCCGCGATTCGTATAATGCTTGGCGATGCTGACGACGAGGCGCAGGTTGTGCTCAATCAGCCGCTGGCGCGCCTCGAAGTCGCCCGCGGCCATCGCACGAGCGAGCGCAAGCTCTTCCTCGGCGGTGAGCAGCACGTGCTGTCCGATCTCGTTCAGATACATCTGCGTGACATCGTTGACGATGTCGGCGCCGAGACCCGGCGCGGGCTCGGGGAGCGGAAGCTCGCGCGTGTACTGATCGGGCGCGGGCCGCTCCGGCGCGAGATCACCTTCGGAATCGGGTGCTTCGACGACGGCCGCCTCGTCGGGTTGCGCGATTCCAGGAAGCTCGGGGTCGATGTCCTCGCGAGCGCGCGGCGCGCGTGATGTCATGCGGGCGGCAGGTAGCGCAGCGGGTCGACGGGTTTCCCCTGCCGTCGAATCTCGAAGTGCAGCTTGACCTGATCGGAATCGGTGTTGCCCATCTCCGCGATCTTCTGCCCCTTCACGACCTGCTGGCCCTCCTTGACCAGGATGTCGCGGTTGTGCGCGTAGGCCGACAGATACGCATCGTTGTGCTTGATGATGATCAGCTTGCCGTAGCCGCGCAGACCGCTGCCTGCGTAGACGACTTTGCCACCGGCGCTTGCCGTCACCGGCTGACCGGCGGAACCCGCGATGTCGATTCCCTTGAGGCTCGTCGCTTCAGAGAATTGCGTGACGACCTTCCCCTTCGCGGGCCATGCCCAGTCGAGCTTGTCGGCGTCGTCAGGCGGCACGCCCGCCGGTTTCGCAGCCGGTTTCGCTTCGGCGGGTTTCGGCTCGGCGGGTTTCGGTTCGATTGTCGTCTTCGCTTCGGCCGCCATTGCCACGCCGGGCGGAGGGGCCTCCACCGGTACGGGCACCGAAGCGGGGGCCGCCCCCGCGCGCTGGACGTCGCGGAGCGCTTGCTCGGAGTACGGTTCCTTGATCGCCTTAGGCTGCGTCTTGTAGGTCTCGGTGTTCCGGCCTCCCGCAGCGGCCGCCGCGGCCGCGGCCGCCTGAGCGCTCGGAGCGGCAGCCGCATCGCCCGGCTGGACCGGCGGCGCCGATCGCAGCGGCATCGTTTGCGTACCCGTCGATGCGGCCGGCGCCGGCTCGCCCGGCGGCACGATGCGCAACACCTGGCCGACGCTGATCCTGTTCGGGTTCTCGATGTTGTTCCAGCCCGCGAGCTCGCGATAGTCGAGGCCGTGATCGAGCGCGATCGCCTGCAGCGTGTCGCCCTTCTTCACCGTGTAGGTCTGTGGACGCCCTTCGCTTTCTCCGGGAGCAGGCGCTTGCGCTGTCGGAACCGAAGCACCGGGCGGCGTGGAACGCGCCGAGCGCTCTTCGATAGGCGCCCTTCCGCGCGACGCGCAAGCCGCGATGCCGATGACGAGCACGACGGCAGCGACGCGAGCGAGCGCTGCGGACGCGTTGCGCAGTGAAAGCAGGCGGGACGCGGAAGGCGGCATCGGCACTCGGCGGTTCTACGCGATCCCGGGCAGCAGCGGAACGAATCTTACCGCATCGAAAACCTGCTCTCGAAGTCCGCCCGTCCCGCGCTCGATCACGGTGAGGCGCTGAACGCCGTCGCCGTGCTCTCCGTGTTGCGTGAGCGGCAGCACCATTCGCCCCCCGGGTGCGAGGTACTTCAGTAGACCCTGCGGGACGTGGGTCGTTCCCGCCGTGACGACGATCGCGTCGCATTGCAGATCCTCGCCCAGATCGGCGGTGCCGTCGCCGTGCATCAGGCGCACGTTCTTCGCCTTGAGCGCCTGCAGATTGCGCCGCGCCTTCGCCACGAGCGCACTGATCCGCTCGACCGTGTAGACCTCGCTCGCGATCTGCGCGAGCACAGCCGTCTGGTAACCGCAGCCCGTTCCGATCTCGAGCACGCGCCCGAGCTCGCGCCCGGCGCGCGCAAGCTCGGTCATCCGCGCGACGACCCACGGCTGCGAGATCGTCTGGCCACTGCCGATCGGCAGCGGCGTGTCTTCGTATGCGCGGATCGCGAGCGCCTCGTCGACGAAGATGTGGCGGGGAACGGCGTTCATCGCCGCGAGCACGACTTCGTCGCGGATGCCGTCGGCGCGCAGCCGCTCGACCATGCGGGCGCGCGTGCGCGTCGAGGTCATCCCGATCCCCGACAGCCGCTCCTCGCGCGTCACCATGGGACTCTCACCCCGCCGCCATCCACTCTCCCACCGCGGGCAGCTCGTCCCGGTTGGTGAGATCGATCTGCAACGGCGTCACCGACGCATAGCCATTCTCGACCGCGTGGAAATCGGTGCCGTCGCCGGCGTCGGCGGCGGCGCCGGCGGCGCCGACCCAGTAGACGGTCTCGCCGCGCGGATTCTTGCTGACCACGACATTCTCGGCCTTGTGCCGGCGCCCGAGGCGGGTGATCCGATAGCCCCTGAGGGCTTCGCGCGGGACGTCGGGAACGTTGACGTTGAGCAGGCGCGGGCCGAGCGGGAAATGCTGATGCCGATCGAGGAGCTCGAGCGCGACGGCGGCAGCGGTCTCGAAGTGCTTGGCGGTCTTCGACGCGAGCGAGATCGCGATAGACGGGATGCCGAGCAGGTACCCCTCGGTCGCTGCCGCGACGGTCCCCGAGTAGATCGTGTCGTCGCCCATGTTGGCACCCAGATTGATTCCCGAGACCACGAGATCGGGGAGCCAGTCGAGCAGACCGGTGACCGCAAGATGCACGCAGTCGGTCGGCGTGCCGTTGACGAACAGGAAGCCGTTCGGCGCGCGGCGCACGGTGAGCGGACGATCGAGCGTCAGCGAGTTCGACGCGCCGCTCAAGTCGGCCTGCGGCGCGACGACGGTGACATCGGCGCGCGGCGAGAGCGCCGCGGCGAGGCGCTCAAGGCCCGGAGCGAAGTATCCGTCGTCGTTGGAGAGCAGGATGCGCATCGAACTCGGGCGATTATAACTGTCGCACCGGCGCGGTATGCATTGCGGGCGCGATCGACTATGCTGCGGTGAAATCGCATAGATCGCCGGGCCCTCTCCGCGACGTGCGCTGCCCCGACGACCATGATGCCTGCCCCTGCCGCCGCAGACCTCGCCGCTCACTGCCGCGCGCTCACGCGTCGCACGCTCGCCGAACTCTTCGCCCTCGATCCCGAGCGCTACGCGCGGCTCTCCTTCGCGTGGGACGATTGGCTGGTCGATCTATCGAAGGAGCGCCTCGGCACCGACACGTTGCCGCTGCTCGCCGCGCACGCCGCCGCGACGGGATTGCCGGGCTGGATCGCCGCGCTCTTCGCCGGCGAGAAGGTCAACCAATCCGAGCGCCGCGCTGCGCTGCACACCGCGCTGCGGCAGCCGGGCGACACGCCGCTCGTCGTCGACGGGCACGACGTCATCCCCGACATCCGCGCCGCGCAGGCGCAAATGAGGATGTTCGTCGTGCAAGTCCGCGGGGGGCGGCGCGTCGGCGCAAGCGGGCGTACCATCCGCGCGGTCGTCAACCTCGGGATCGGCGGATCCGACCTCGGCCCGCTCCTCGTCTGCTCGGCCCTCGCGCCGCCGTCGGATGCACACCGCCGCTTCGGGCCGCATACGTCGGGCGTCGACGTTGCGTTCGTCGCCAACGTCGATCCCGAGCATCTGACGCGCGCCCTCGAACCGCTCGAGCCGGCCACCACGCTGTTCATCGTCACGTCGAAATCGTTCACGACGCAGGAGACGCTCGCGAATGCGACAAGCGCGAAGGCCTGGCTCGCTGCATCGCTCGGCCGCGGTGCGGGTATCAATGCTCACTTCCTTGCCGTCACCGGGAACAGCGCCGCGGCGCAGGCGTTCGGCGTCGCGACACCCGACATCTTCCCGCTCTGGGACTGGGTCGGCGGCCGCTATTCCTTGTGGTCGCCGGCGGGGTTGCCGATTGCGCTCAAGCTCGGGTGGGATCGCTTCGCCGATCTGCTCGCCGGCGCGGCGAGCGTCGACGTGCACTTCCGCACGACGCCGCTCGAGCGGAACCTTCCGGTGCTGCTCGGGCTCACCGGATGGTGGAACACCGTGCATCTCCGCCACCCCGAGCGTGTCGTGATTCCCTACTCGCAGTCGCTCTTCCGCCTGCCCGCGTACCTCCAGCAGCTCGTGCTCGAGAGCAACGGCAAGCACGTCGCACGGGACGGAGCCGAGCTCCAGGGGCCGACGACGCCGTCGCTCTGGGGCGAATGCGGAACGAACTCGCAGCACGCGTTCTTCCAGTGGCTGCACCAGGGGACGCGCGAAGCGCCGGTCGAGTTCATCGTTCCGGTGCGTGCTACGCACCCGCTCGCGAACCAGCAGACGCTGCTCGTCGCGAACGCACTCGCGCAGGCGCAGGCGCTCCTCGTCGGGCGCAGCGCCGACACCGTCCGCGCGGAGCTCGCCGCGAAGGGACTGGGTCCGGCCGCGCTCGAAGCCGCGGTTGCCGCGCGCGTGTGTCCGGGCAACCGCGCGTCGACGACGATCATGATGCCCGAGGTGAGCGCCTATCGCCTCGGCCAGCTGATCGCGCTCTACGAGCACCGGACGTTCGTCGAAGCCGTGCTCTACGGCATCAACCCGTTCGACCAGTTCGGCGTCGAGCTCGGCAAGACCCTCGCCGGCCCGATCGTCGCCGCGCTCGAGGGCGGTGCGCCGCTCGCCGACGATGCCGACGCCTCCACGCGCGGGCTCGTTGCGCATGCGCGGGCGCTCGCGGCAAGCGGCAAGCGGTAGCGCGAGCCGCGGCGCTTCGATCGCCGCGGGGATCGCGCACCGCGAGTTCGCTCAGTCCCGCGCGGTCGCGGCGCGCGCTTCCTTGATCGCTTTCGCGAGCTCCCAAACGGCGGTCGCGTAGAGACGGCTGCGGTTGTAGCGCGTGAGCACGTAGAAATTGTTGCACGCGATCCAATAGCTGTCGGCATCGGCGCCGTCGGGCTTCTCCTCGAGCACCAGAACGCCGACGGGATCCTGCGCGAGATCTTCGGGCGCCGCAACGGGCGCGACGCCGTCGGCGGACCATGCAGCGAGCGCGCGGCGCTCCGAGAGCCCGCCGTCGAGCTTGCGCAGCACCGATTCGCGCGCAGTCTCGTCGATCGCCGCCGCGAGAAGCACCGGCTGGCCCCGCTGCCAATCGTGGCGCGCGAGGTAATTGGCGACGCTCCCGACGACGTCGGCGGCGCTGTTCCACAGATCCGCTCTGCCGCTGTCGTCGAAGTCGATTGCGAAGCTCCGGTAGCTTCCCGGCATGAACTGGGGGACGCCGAGCGCGCCGGCGAACGAGCCCTTCGCTGTGAGCGCCGGCATCTTGAGCTCGCGCGCGAGCAGCAGGAACTGCTTCAGCTCGCCGCGGAAGAATGCCGCGCGTCGCGGGTAGTCGAACGCGAGCGTCGCGAGCACGTCCACCGTGCGATAGCGTCCCGTGTACTTGCCGTAGTAGGTCTCCACGCCGAGGATCGCGACGACGATCTCGGCGGGAACGCCGAAGCGCTCCTCCGCGCGCGCGAGGTCGGCGGCGTGAGCCGCCCAGTACGCGACCCCGGCGTCGACGCGCGGCGCAGCGAGAAACCGCGGCGCGTACTCGTACCACTTCGGGGGCTCGCGCAGCGGACGGTCCATCGCTGCGACGATCGCGCGCTGATAGTGCGCCTGGGCAAACACGCGGCGCAGCGCGACGCGGTCGAAGCCGTATTCGTCGGCCATCTCGCCGATGAACGCGCGCACGTCGGCACGCGCCGCGTAGTTCCCGACTGCGGGGTCGGGCGCCGCAGCCGCCGCCGGTGTCACCGCTGCGATCAGACAGACCGCGGCGGCGAGCAGCGCGGCGAGCGTGCGGGCCATGACTTCGAATGCGGGGAGGAAGGCACTCGAAATGGTATCATCGCGCTGCGTTTCATCGACGGCACGACGTTTCGCTGCCGCAAGACACGGCAGATGCGCGAGGCCGCCATCGTCCGAGGCGCGCGCGGAACGCGCCCGCGAGAATGATCTACCCGCTGCTTCGCCCCCTGCTGTTCGCGCTCGACCCCGAGACCGCGCACGAGCTCACGTTCGCAGGCCTCGACCTCGCGGTGAAGACCGGCGCGGCGCACGCTTTCACTCGCGTGATTCCCCCATCGAAAGTCACGGCGATGGGACTCGAGTTCCCGAATCGCGTCGGTGTCGCCGCCGGGCTCGACAAGAACGCCGCGCACATCGACGGCCTCGCCGCGCTCGGGTTCGGGTTCATCGAATGCGGAACGGTGACGCCACGCGCACAACCCGGCAATCCGAAGCCGCGCCTCTTCCGGATCCCGGAGTGCGAAGCGCTCGTCAACCGCCTCGGCTTCAACAACGACGGGGTCGCCCGCTTCCTCGCGAACACCGCGCGGGCCACCTGGCGCGGCATCCTCGGCGTCAACATCGGCAAGAACTTCGACACGTCGAACGCGCACGCCTCCGACGACTATCTCGCCTGCCTGCGCGCCGTCTACGTGCGCGCTTCGTACGTGACGGTCAACGTATCGTCGCCGAACACGAAGGGTTTGCGCGACCTCCAGGCGGAAGACACGCTCGCCGGTCTCGTCGCGGCGCTGAAATCCGAGCAGAAGCGCCTCGCCGACAAGCACGCGAAGTACACGCCGATCGCCGTGAAGATCGCACCCGATCTCGGGCCGGCGGCGATCGACGGCATCGCGCGCGTGCTCGCCCGGCGCAAGATCGACGCGGTCATCGCGACGAACACGACGATTGCGCGCGGCGCCGTCAAAGGCCGGACGCACGCCGAGGAGGCCGGCGGGCTGTCGGGCCGTCCGCTGCGCGAACAGTCCACCGCGGTCGTCGCGCGCCTCGCCAAGGCGCTCGACGGCGCGCTCCCCATCATCGGCGTCGGCGGCATCCTGAGCGGCGCCGACGCGAAGGAGAAGATCGACGCCGGAGCGACGCTGGTGCAGCTCTACACGGGGCTCGTCTATCGCGGGCCTGAGCTCGTCGTCGAGTGCGCGGAGGCGCTCGCCGACCGCTAGCGGCGACTCGCGGCGCGCTTTCGGCTACGCGCGCTCGGCTTCGGGATCGTTCTCCAGGCCTCGCGCGTCTGCGGGCTCCCAGCGGAATCCGGCCGCCTCGATCCCCGCAACGAGATCGGCGAGCGCCGCGTCCGCCGCCGCGATTTCGCCGCGGACGCCGAGCTCCAGGCGCCGCTTCCCCTCGGGGAGCATCGTCGGTAGGCTGAAGAGCTTCAACTGAGGGTAGCGCGCGACGCAATCGTGCATCAGCGATATCAGCTGACCTTCGCCGGCGCCGAAGACGACGATCGAGCGTTCGCCGGTACCCGACACGGCAAGCGCCGGATACCGAGTCGCGAGCACCCATTCGAGCATCGGCCACGCCATCTGCGGGAATCCGGGAAAGAAGTGGTGATCGCGCACCGAGAACGACGCGACGCGATTGACCGGATTCGGGATGATCGTCGCGCCCTGCGGAAATTCGGCCATCATCACGCGGTTCGGGTAGGCCGCGTTTCCGAACTGCGCGACGAGCTCCGCGAGCGCTTCGGGGTGGCGGACGAGCGGCGAGCCGAGCGCGGCGGCTGCGGCCTGCCGCGTGTGATCGTCGGGAGTGGCGCCGACGCCGCCGAAGCTGAACACGATGTCCCCGGACGCGAAAGTGTCGCGCAGCGTGCGCGTTAGCGCCGCGCGATCGTCGCCTTCGTAGCGTGCCCACGCGGGCGCGAGGCCGCGCTTGGCGAGCGTCGCGACGACGTGCGCGAAGTGCCGGTCCTGCCGCTTTCCCGAGAGGATCTCGTCGCCGATGACGAGCACGCCGATGCGCGCAGCAGCGGGGTCAACCATGTTGTGGCGGCCGGGAGGCGCGCGCCGCGAGGTGGCGCGGGACGCTCAAGTCGCAACGGGCTCGGGCATCTTCTCGGTGAACGACGCGATCACGCTCCCGAGCGCGCGATCGATCAGCGGCTCGGCCTCGACGAGACGCGCGCGATCTTCGCGGAAGCGTGCCGCAAGCTCCTCGGCGTTCATCGACAGCGCCTTCAACCCCTGGCGGTTCGTGAAGAGGTACGTGCCGCGCAACGGGCTGATCCACGCGAGCTTCGCGAAGGCGAGCTGCCCGTCGTCCGCCTCGAATTCGATCCACGCGCCGCGTTCGAGGCTCTGCGCGATCTCGAGGTACTGGTCGTCGATGACCTCCTCTTCTTCTACGGGCGCGGGCTCGGCCTGCGTCATCGCCGCGGCGAGCTCTTCGGCCTTCGCCGCCCTCTCCTCGTCGCCGGCCGCATGCGCTTGCTCGGCGGCCGCCTTCGCCTGCTCGACGACCGATGCGGTGCCGAGCCCGGCGGTAGCGGCGGCGGGCTTTACCGAGGCAGCGTGAGCTTCGACGAGGTTCGCCATGAATCGATCGCGTTCCTCGGCGGCCGCAGCAATGTCGAGGAGCGCTGCGGACAGCCTCTTGAGCAGCGACGGTAGCAGCGCTACCAGGTGCTTTCGGTCGTCCTTCGTCCGCTTTGGCTGCACGCTCCACACCAGGTCCTCGAGCATCGCAACGCTCTGTTCCCAGGTGTCGCTCTCCTCGCCGTGCTTCATATAGACGTTCTCGAGCGTGGGCGCCCATTGCTGCCGAAGGAACGTGGCGAGGAAGTTGGGAACCGGGTACATCTGAATCCGCCGCTCGACCTCGGCCCGCGCCACCGCAACCGCCATCTCCCGGCGGTCGGTCTGATCGATTTCTTCGGCCGTCGACTGGATGTTCGCTTCGGCGACCTTTTCCTCGTCGGCGAGAAACTTCTCGAGCTTTTCGCGCGCCTCGTCGAAGATCGCCAGATTGTCGGTGAACCCGTCGAGGATCCGGTGAACGATCGCGTCGATATGCTGATAGAGGGGATCGTCGGTCCCCATCGCCGGGGACCAGCCCCGTCCCGCCTCGGCGAGCGCGTTGACGAGCAGACGCGACGGATGGCTCTTCTTCGCGAAGAACGCGCCGTCGAGCATCGCCGCCTTGAGCACGGGAATCTGCAGCCGCGCGAGCAGTGCCTTGATGCCGTCGGGCAGGTCCTTTGTCTCGAAGATGAAGTCGAACAGCATCGCGACCAGCTCGATCGTCATCAACTCGAGCTGATTCGCCTTCTTGCCTAGAGGGGACTCCTGGAGGTCGCGCAGTACGTTGTGCCGGCCTTCCGGGATGCCGGAGAACTGGACGTACGTGCCGGCGCCGAGATCGAAGTCGCTCTCCCCCGCCTGCAGCCGCGCGAGGCCCTCGCCCAGCATCGGCGTCGCGATGATCGGAAGGCCTGGGACGTATCCGGACGGCGTGGGCGCGAGCGGGCCCCGCGGGATATACCGCGCACCGGCTTCAAGCGAAATCGCCGGAAACTCCTGGCTGCCGTCGGCCATGATGCGTGTCGCCTCAATTCCCGGGGCGACTGCTGGCCCGCCAGGCGGCGCCATCCCGCCGCCTGCCGCCGCAAACAGCGAAGGGGGAAGCTGCGGCGGAAGGGGCGCGCCGCGGAAGCGCTTCTGGAATAGCGCCATCACGTCGATCTCGGACGGCGCCGGCTCCGCACTCTCGGGTCGACCCGGCGGCGCGTGCTCGCGGGCGGGTTCAGCTTCGCGCCGCAGCTGCGCAACCCTGCGTGTCCCCTTCGGCATGACATGAAGGTTCTGCAGGTGTTTATTGAGGTCGGCGTAAATGCTGTTGACTTCGGCGAGCGAAGCCTGGTTGATCTCCTTCAGGATCGTGTGCTTGACCCGATGGTCCGCCTTGAGAGTTTCCAGCGCATCGGCGAACGTCGAAACGATCGCCGCCGGGGCGAACGGGTTGGCCCCCGTTTCCAGCGCGGGATCGCCGAGCAGATGTCCGACGCCACGGTTGAGCAGCTGCAGCTCGTCGTGGGACAGGTTCTCGACGACCCGCGTGATGTTGCTGATCAAGACGGACTCATCCATCGCATGAGTATCGATCAGCGACAGCTTCTCGGCGTCGACCTTCGAGAAATCAGTCTTGGTAGCCACTTTGCCGGCGATGCAATCATCGATCTGCTTTCGCAGGCGCCGCTCGAATTCAGCCATCAAGCCGGCGCTCGCGGTCCGCAGCACATCGCGCGCGTCGAGGCTCGCGACCTGATCCTCGCGCACATCGGTGCGGCTTGCCCGATCCATCAGCATCTCGCCGACCCGTCCGAGCATGGTGTTGAACATCAGCAGCAGACGATGGATCGCGATATCTCGGCAGTCGCCGAGTATCTTCGACATGTCGCGCGGGATGTGCCGGCGGGTCGTCGGGGCGTTCAACGCGTCTGGCGCAGCTATGGACTCATCGGTCGGGCGCGGGCCCGTGCCCCGCCGGCGTGGCCGGAATGCCTCCTGGGCAACATTCTCCACCGTCCTCCAGCGAGGGCGAGCGACCTACTGTAACACGGTGGCAATCGGCGCCACAACGCGCCCCGCGCGACCGATCATCCGCGGTTGAGCTCCGTCCACGCCTTCTCGAGGCGTCGATACGACACGGGGAACGGTGTCTTGAGCTCCTGCGCGAAAAGCGACACCTGCAGCTCTTCGAGCAGCCAGCGGAACTCCTCCAGGCCCGGCTCGACCCGTCCCGCCTTGCGGTTACGCTCGAGGCGCTCGCGGTAGCGCTCCCACCACGCGCTCACCGTGGCCGCGTGGCGCGCATCGCGCCCAGGATTCTCGGCGAATTTGACGAGGCGGCGGTCGAGCGCCGCGAGGTAGCGCGGGACTTCGGTGAGATGCGCCCAGGGTGTGGCGGCGAAGAAGCCGGGGTAGACGAGCGCGTCGCGGCGGCTTCGGATTTCGCCGGCAAGGCGTGCGGCCGACGACGGCAGCGAGGCGATGCGTTGCGTCAGCTGCTGGTGCCGCGTAGCGATCAGAGCGAGGAGGCGAAACGCGCCCTCCGCCACGGCGGGAAGCCGTGTTCTGGCGCGCTTCACCTGCTCCGCGAACGCTGTCTCGCTGCGCGGCAGCGGATCCTCGCCCACAAAAGCGCGATCGCAGGCTGCGTCAAGGACGTCGGCGAGAAGCTGCGCCGAGGGAACCGTGGTCTTCAGCTGCAGCGCAGCCTGCGCGAACCCCGCTCCGCCCTTCTCGTGGCGCGCAACGTGGTCCTTCAAGGCGATCCGTAGCAGCCGGACCACGCCCGCGCGCATCGCCGCGTCGGCGGCAAGGCGAGTGTCGAAGAGCACGATCGACACGCTATCGCCGTCGTCATGGAGCGCGGGATACCCGGTGACGTGCCGACCGTCCCTGGCGCTCGAAAGCGTGTCGGGCAGCTTGCCGAAGTCCCAACTCATGAGGCCGCGGCGCTCGAGCGCGGGCGTTGTGCCGGCGAACGTCAGCTGAGCCGCTGCGCCGAGCTCGGTGCGCAGGCGAGCGAGATCGCGCCCCGAGGCGAGCTCGCGACCCGATGCGTCGACCACGCGAATCGCGACTTCCAGATGGGGCGGGATCTCCGTGTCGTCCCAAACATCCGGGGGGAGCGTCTCGCCGAGGCGGGAGCGGAGCCAGCGCAACAGAGCATCGGCGAGCTCGCTTTCGCCATACCGCGCCGACTCGAGAAACGCGGTGACAGCCTCCGGCAGCGGGTGCAGCCGGTTGCGAAGCTGCTTCGGCAGCGCCTTGACGAGCAGCGTCACCTTCTCGCGGATCATGCCGGGAACGAGCCAGGACAGCCGTCCGGCATCGATCTGGTTCAGCAGCGCGAGCGGCACGGTCAGCGTAAGTCCGTCGTTCGGCTGACCCGGCGCGAACCGATAGCGCAGCGGCAGCTCGTTCCCGGCGAGTGCGAGCTTTTCAGGAAAGAGCGATTCGGTCACGTTGTGCGCGGCATGGCGCATCAGCGCCTCCCGCGTGAGATGCAGCACGCGCGGATCGCTGCGCTCGGCGCCTTCGCGCCAGCGCTCGAACGTGGCGAGCGAATGAACGTCCGCCGGGATCCGACCGTCGTAAAACGCCGCGATCGCCTCGTCGTCGACGAGCACGTCCTGGCGGCGCGCCTTGTGCTCGAGCTCGGCAACCTCGGCGACGAGCTTCCTGTTGTGCGCGAGAAACGATCCCTTCGTCGCGATCGTGCCGGGTACGAGCGCCTCGCGAATGAAAACCTCGCGCGCGAGCGCGGGGTCGATGCGGCCGAACGACACGCGGCGGCGTGCGACGAGCGTGATCCCGTAGAGCTGCACGCGTTCGGCTGCGACGATCTCGCCGCGATCGGCGTCCCAGTGCGGCTCGAAGTAGTCGCGCGTCACGCGAGTCCCCGCGACCCTCTCGATCCATTCGGGCTCGACGGCGCCGGCGCAGCGCGCGAAGAGCCGCGACGTCTCCACGAGCTCGGCGGCGAGCACCCATTTCGGCCGCTTCTTCGCAAGCCCTGACCCGGGATGCAGAAGGAAGCGGATGCCCCGCGCGCCCTGGTAGCCGTCCCCTTCGCTTTCCTTGGCGCCGAAGTTGCCGAGCAGGCCCGCGAGCAGCGCCTGATGGATCGCCTGATACTTGGACGCGTCGACGTGCGCAGCGCGTTCGCTCCGCCACTGCCAGCCCTGCTCGCTCAGCTCGGCTGCGAGCTGAGCGTGCACGTCGCGCCACTCGGTGAGCCGCAGATACGAGACGAACTGCGCGCGGCAGGCGTCCACCCGCTGGCGATGCGAGAGCTTCTCGGCGAGCTTGCCCTCGAAGAAGTCCCAAAGGGCGATGAGCGACAGGAAGTCCGATCGCTCGTCGCGAAAAGCTAGGTGCGCCTGATCGGCCGCCTGCTGCTTGGCGAGCGGCCGCTCGCGCGGATCGGGAACGGAGAGCGCGGCGGCGATGACGAGCACGTCGGGGACACAGCCTTGCTCACGCGCCGCCACGACCATTCTCGCGACGCGCGGATCGACGGGAATGCGTGCGAGCTCGGCGCCGAGCGGAGTCAATTGCCGCGCATCGTCGATGGCGCCGAGCTCCTGCAGCAGCTGGTAGCC
>Ga0335069_10002078_pt1 | contig 31279 bp, 24 predicted proteins | sample Lox_Sample_11_FD_206714 | JGI IMG/M metagenome (GOLD analysis project Ga0335069, IMG submission 206714) | Soil microbial communities from Loxahatchee National Wildlife Refuge, Florida, United States - Lox_Sample_1.1 | ecosystem: Environmental > Terrestrial > Soil > Wetlands | place: USA...
AACCGCTCGGCTTTCCACACGCGGGCCAGCGCGGTGGCGGAATAGGCGTCCAGCCCCGTTTGCGAACCTGAGCAGTAGAAGCCCGTGATCGCGTCGGACAGATAGTGCACGTCGGACGCCGCCAGGTTCAGGCCCTTGGCGCCGGTGGGCGGCACGATGTGGGCGGCGTCGCCGGCCAGGAACAGGCGGCCATGCGCCATCGGCTCGAACACGAAGCTGCGTAGCGGCGCGATGCTCTTCTCGATCGAGGGAGCACGGGTGATGCGGCCCGCGATCTGCGGGCCGAGGCGGATGGCCAGTTCGTCCCAGATGCGATCGTCCGGCCAGTCCTCCAGATTCTCCTCAAGCGATACCTGAATATAGTAGCGGCTGCGGACCATCGACCGCATCGAGGCCAGAGCGAAGCCGCGGTCGTGGTTGGCATAGATCAATTCGTGATCGCAGGGCGGAACGTCGGCCAGGATACCGAGCCAGCCGAACGGGTAGCGTCTTTCGAAAATCTGGCCTTTCGCCGCAGGAATGCTTTTGCGCGACGGGCCGTGATAGCCGTCGCAGCCGGCGATGAAGTCGCAGTCAAGCCGGATGGTCCGTCCGTCTTTAACGTAGGTGACCCAGGGGGCGTCTGTTGCGACGTCGTGAAGCGTCACGTCCTGCGCTTCGAACACCGGCTGGTCGCGGTCGGCCAGCAGGGCGTTGAGGTCCTTGGTCAACTCGGTCTGGCCATAGACCATCACCGACTTGCCGACGAGGCCCTGCATGTCGATGCGGAACGTCTCACCGTCCCAAGCCAGGGCGAAGCCGCCGTGAGGCAGGCCCTCGCTGCGCGTCCGCGCTCCGGCGCCCGCCTGTTCCAAAAGTTCGACGGTGACCTGTTCCAGCACCCCCGCACGGATGCGCCCCTCGACGTAGTCGCGGCTATGGCGTTCCAGCACCACGCTGTCGATCCCCGCCACATGGAGCAGTTGCGATAACAGAAGGCCGGCCGGGCCGCCGCCGATGATCGCGACCTGAGTGCGCATGGTTCCTCCGGGGCGTCCGTCTGGCCGGGTCCGCGGAATACAGAGGCGCGGTTGCCAACGATCACGTGTCAATGTTATGTAGCATAACATAATGAGGAAGCGAAACCATGTCGGCCAGTCAGGTGGATCTGCTCGTGGGCGGTTACGCGAAGGGCGCCGCCAAAACCTTCCAGAGGCTCAATCCGGTTACCGGCCATCTGGCGACGACCGCCGCCGCCGCCTCCGTCGAGGACGCCGTTTGCGCGGCTGACGCCGCCGCGGCCGCCCTCCCGGCCTGGTCTTCACTGGGCCCCAATGCCCGCCGCGCCAAGCTGACGGCAGCCGCCGCCGCCCTGGACGCCAAGGGCGCCGATTTTGTCAAGGCGATGATGGAGGAGATCGGGGCGACCGAAGGCTGGGCCAGGTTCAACCTGATGCTAGCCTCCTCGATGGTGCGCGAGGCTGCTGCCTTAACCACCCAGATTTCGGGAGAGGTGATCCCGTCCGATAAGCCGGGCTGCATCGCCATGGCATTGCGCGAGCCGGCGGGCGTGGTGCTGGGCATCGCTCCCTGGAACGCGCCGATCATCCTTGGCGTGCGCTCGATCGCCGTGCCGCTCGCCTGCGGCAATACTGTGGTGTTCAAGGCGTCCGAGCAGTGCCCCAAGACCCACAGCCTGATCGCAGAGGCCTTTATCGAGGCGGGCTTGGGTGACGGCATCGTCAACCTGATCACCAATGCGCCCGAAGACGCCGGCGAGGTGGTCGGCGCCCTGATTGATCATCCAGCGGTGCGGCGGATCAACTTCACCGGTTCGACCGCGGTCGGCCGCATCGTGGCTCGGCGCGCCGCAGAGAACCTGAAGCCGGCGCTGCTGGAACTGGGCGGCAAGGCCCCGCTGATCGTTCTGGAGGACGCGGATCTGGACGAAGCGGTCAAGGCCGCAGCCTTCGGCGCCTTCATGAACCAGGGTCAGATCTGCATGTCGACCGAGCGGATCATCGTGCTGGACGCGGTGGCCGACGCCTTCATGGCCAGGTTCGTCGCCAAGGTTGGCGCCATGCCCGTGGGCGACCCGCGCGAGGGCAAGGCGCCGCTCGGCGCGGTGGTCGATCAGAAGACCGTCGATCACGTGCAGGGATTGATCCAGGACGCTGTCGACAAGGGCGCCGTCCAAGTGGTCGGCGGCCAGTCCACAGGCGTGCTCATGCCTGCCCATGTGATCGACAAGGTCGTCCCCGGCATGAAGCTGTTCCGCGACGAAAGTTTCGGGCCGGTCGTAGCGGTGACCCGCGCCAAGGACGAGGCCGACGCCATCCGCTTGGCCAACGACACGGAGTACGGCCTGTCCGCCGCCGTCTTCACTCGCGACACGGCCCGCGGCCTGCGTGTCGCGCACCAGATCAAATCCGGCATCTGCCATGTGAACGGTCCTACCGTGCACGACGAGGCCCAGATGCCGTTCGGGGGGGTCAAGGCGTCCGGTTACGGCCGCTTCGGCGGCAAGGCCGGCATCGACGCCTTCACCGATTTGCGCTGGATCACCATCGAGACCCAGCCCGGCCACTTCCCAATCTGAACGTACCAGGCAGTCGGGCATGAGGCGAGGATCAGCGGTGTTTTTGGCCCTGGCGATACTGGCGGCAGGCGCGAGCAAGGCAGCGTCCGATCCGGCCGCGCCCAAACTGCGCTACGTTTTCTCAATCTACGCCGAACTGGATCCGCCGATCGAGCAGGGTGTGGTTGACGGCCGCCGCAAACGATTTGTGCCGATAAGCGGCGGCGCCGTAAGCGGCCCGAGGTTGCAGGGCGTGGTGCTGGCCGGAGGGGGTGACTGGCAGTCGATCGGGGGCGATGGCCTGACTGTGGTGGATACCCGCTACACCCTGAAGACGAGCGACGGCGTCGTGATCGACATCGCAAACCCAGGTGTCCGCGTGGCCTCGCCCGAGGTGACTGCCAAATTGGCCGCGGGCGAGCAGGTGGCGCCCGATGCCTACTATTTTCGGACCAGTCCGCGCTTCAGCGTCGGCCCCGGCCCGTACGATTGGCTCCGCCGGACCGTGTTTGTCGGGCGCGGCGTCCGAAACCCTGACAACGTTCAGATTGACGTATTCGCCGTCGAGTAGCGGCCCTTAAGTGGAATGGAACAAAAAATGATCGACCCGATCGAAGCAAAAACGGTCGCCTTTGACGTCATCGACGGCGTGGCGTGGGTGAAGTTCAATCGCCCCGACAAGCGCAACTGCATGAGCCCCCGTCTCAACCGCCAGATGCTGAGGGTGCTGGACGAGCTTGAGTTTCGAGACGACGTCGGGGTGCTGGTTCTCACTGGCGAGGGCACGGCCTGGAGCGCCGGCATGGATTTGAAGGAATACTTCCGCGAGAACGAGGCCAAGGGGCTGGGCGCGACCCGACAGGCCCAGCGCGAGGCCTACGGCTGGTGGACCCGCCTGCGATGGTATCAGAAGCCAACCATCGCCATGGTCAACGGATGGTGCTTCGGCGGCGGCTACGGCCCCCTGTTCGCCTGTGATCTGGCGTTCGCCGCGGACGAGGCCACGTTCGGCCTGAGCGAGATCAACTGGGGCATTCTGCCGGGCGGGGGCGCCGCCAAGGTGGCGACGGAACTGATGTCGTTCCGCCGCGCGATGTATCATGCGCTGATGGGCGAGAATATTGATGGCAAGACCGCCGCCGAATGGGGTCTGGTCAATGAGGCCGTGCCGCTGTCGGGTCTGAAGGCGCGCGTGTCTGAAGTCGCTCAGGTGCTGCTCAAGAAAAACCCAGTGGCGCTTAAGGCCACGAAGGACGCCATTCGCCGTGTTCGCGAAATGACTTACGACAACGCCGGCGACTATCTGGTCCGCGCCCAGGAGGCAGCCAACAGCTACGACAACGACGGCCGAAAGGAAGGCATCAAACAGTTCATCGACGAGAAGACCTACAAGCCGGGTCTGGGCGCCTACGACAAGTCCAAGGCCGCGAAATAAGCGGTGTCCGGAGATCCGACTATGGCCCAGCCCTCCGCGCTCCCTCTCGACCGCCTGTTGCGGCCGCGTTCCGTCGCCATCGTCGGCGCTTCGGAAAAGCCCGGCGCCCTGGGCGCTGCGCTGCTGGCCAACCTTGAGCGCGCCGGGTTCACGGGCGACATCCACCTGATCAACCCCAACCGGGCCGAGATCGGGGGACGTCCCTGCCTGAAGTCGGTGGACGATCTGCCGGAGGGGGTCGATGCCGCGGTGCTCGCGATCCCGCGACCGGCCGTGCTGGACGTGATCAAGGCTCTGGCCCGGCGTGGGGTTGGTTCGGCCATCATCTTCTCCTCGGGCTTCGCCGAGGGCGGCGAGGCGGGCATGGCCGAGCAGCGCGAGATTGCCGCTGTCGCGAGGGCGGCTGGCATGGTGCTGGAAGGCCCCAACTGTCTGGGCATGGTCAACTTCATCGACGGAATTCCATTGACATTCGTCGAACCGCCTGCGCCGACGCAGTCCGACGGCGACCGCATCGGCATCGTTTCCCAGAGCGGCGCCATGGCCACTGTATTGATGGTCACCTTGGCCAGCCGGACGCTGCCACTCTCCTTGTCTATCTCGACGGGCAACGAGGCGGCGTCAGGCGTCGAGGATTATGTCGAATACCTAGTCGACCATCCCGAGACCAAGGTCATCTCGATGATCGTCGAGCAGTTCCGCCAGCCGCAGCGGTTCCTGCGCGCCGCGCGTCGCGCGCGAGACCTCGGCAAGACTATTGTGCTGCTGCATCCGGGCAAGAGCGGCGCGGCGCGGCAGTCCGCCGCCACCCATACGGGGGCCCTGGCCGGCGACTATCAGACCATGCGTCTGTTCGTCCGTCGCGCCGGCGTAGTGATGGCCGAGACCCTGGAGGAACTCGGGGACATCAGCGAGATCGCGCTTCGCTGCGGGAGCCTGCCCGAGGGCGGCGTGGCGGTCCTGGGGGAGTCGGGCGCCTTCAAGGCCCTGACCCTGGATCTTTGCGAGGAGCTTGATCTCAGCCTGCCCGAGCTGACCGACGCCAACGCACCCCAGTTGCGCGCCGCCATGCCGGAGTTCGTCGCGGTCAGCAATCCGCTGGACCTAACGGCCCAGGGCCTGGTCGACCCGGGAATCTACCAGCGCACACTGGCCGTGCTGCTGGAGGATGACCGTTTCGGCGCCGTTGTGGTCGGCATCATTCAAGAGGCGCCGCGCGTGATCGGCATCAAGGCGCCGCCGATCCTGGCCGCCATGGCCGGGAGCGATGCGAGCAAGCCGGTGGTGTTCGCCGGGCTGGACGAAGGGGCCGAGGTGCCGGCTGCGATCATAGCCGCACTACGGGACGCCAGCGTTCCCTATTTCCCGACCGCCGAGCGTGCCCTGCGGGCGATCAAACGGCTCGGCGCCGTAGACCGGCGCCCGGTAACGGCGCCCCCGCCGCTGGCCGCCATCGGCGGACTGGCCGGCGGTATCATCCCCGAATACAAGGCCAAGGCCGCCTTGGCCCCGCTCGGCGTGTCCTTCCCCCCGGGCCGTTTCGTGCGCACGCTGGAGGAAGCTCAGGCGGCGGCGGCCGACCTCGGCTTTCCGGTGGTTCTGAAGGCGCAGTCAGCCGATCTGTCACACAAGAGCGACGCGGGCGGAGTGATCCTCTCGCTCAAGGACGCCGAGGGGCTGGCCGAGGGTTGGTCGCGTCTGGCCGCCAACATCGCCAGGGCCCGGCCCGGTCTTGTGTTGGATGGCGTGTTGGTCGAAGGCATGGGGGAGGGCGGCATAGAGCTGATCGTGGGCGGGCGTCACGATCCGGATTGGGGGCCTGTGATCCTGGTTGGCTTCGGTGGCGTGCTCGCCGAAATGCTACAGGACGTAAGGCTCCTCCCGCCGGACCTATCGCGCGAAGATATCGCCTTGGAATTGCGCGCCCTGAAGTGCGGCGCGCTATTCGGCGGCTACCGGGGATCACCGGCGCTGGACGTCGACGCGGTGGTCGATATCGTGATTGCCCTTGGCTCGGCCATGACCGCGACAGAGCAGATTAGAGAAGTGGACTTAAATCCGGTGGTTGTGCATCCCAGGGGCCAAGGCGCGGTGGCGCTTGACGCCTTGATCACCGCGGAAAGGCCCAGCCCTTGAATCAAGGCTATGGCAAGTAAAGCAAAGACTAAGTCTCGTCCTGCCGAAGTCCCCTTTTGGAGCGTCAGCATGGCCATCAACTGCGCCGAGTTTCCACGGCCGTGCTTGGCGAATTGGCGCAATCGCTCGCCGAACTGGACTTGAGGATCACCGCCGTCTCGATCTTGCACTTGATCGACCAACAGCCGGACAGCGCCCAGAGCACACTCGGCCGGATGCTGTGAATCACGCGGGCCAACACGGCCCTCTTTCGGCTGGCCAGACCGAACGGGGCTTGATTGAACTCTGCAGCACGCACGGGCGAGGCCAAGGCCTGCGCGTCACCGGCTCCGGCAAGGCCTTTGGCCCAGCAGGCCCGCGCGCATATGAGCGCCCGCGACGCTTGGGCGGGTTCGGGCGCGAGATTTATCCGCCTGACTGGGTGGCGGTGAGAGAGGGATTCGAACCCTCGAGAGAGTTTCCCCTAGCCACGCGTTCCAGGCGTGCGCCTTCAACCACTCGGCCACCTCACCCCGGGCGGACGCCTGACGGGGCCGCGGGAAGGCGCGCAATATACTGATGGCGGGCCTTCGGGCAAGGCTCGTTGCGCACATGGCGAAAAGCGCCGCGCGATCCTACATGAGGCCTGTTCGATCAAAGGTTTCGGAGGGTTGGATGAGCGCGTCGTACGAGCGGGCGGTTTTGGCGGGCGGGTGCTTCTGGGGCATGCAGGATCTGGTCCGGCGCCTGCCGGGGGTGGTCTCGACGCGGGTGGGCTATAGCGGCGGCGACACGCCCAACGCCACCTATCGCAACCACGGCTCGCACGCCGAGGCGATCGAGATCGTGTTCGACCCGTCCGCCACCAGCTACCGCGCCCTGCTGGAATTCTTCTTCCAGATCCACGACCCCACCACTTTGAACCGCCAGGGCAACGACCGCGGGACCAGCTATCGCTCGGCCATCTTTTACGCCGACGAGGCGCAAAGGCGCGTGGCGGAGCAGACCATCGCCGACGTCGACGCCTCGGGCTTGTGGCCGGGCAAGGTGGTGACCGAGGTGGCGCCCGTGGGTCCGTTCTGGGAGGCCGAGCCCGAGCATCAGGATTATCTGGAGCGCTATCCCAACGGCTATACCTGCCATTTCCCGCGTCCGGGCTGGCGGCTGCCGCGCGCCGCCGCGCCGGCGGGGACTTGAAAACGCCGAAATGCGGGTGAAACTTCAAGTTTAAGAGAGCGTTGAAGGCCTGTTTGGAGCCGGAAGGGGGTCCACACGTGCTGCACGCGATGTTGCGACGGTTCCTGACCCTCGGCCGCCTGACCGTGCGGGGCCCGGACCGCCTGGCTCACACCTACGGCGACGGCTCGGGGCCGGAGGTGGCGATCCGCATCGCCAAGGGCTGGCCGACGCGCCTGATGCTCAATCCCGATCTGGCGCTGGGCGAAGCCTATATGGAGGAGGGGCTCACCTTCGAGCAGGGCGACATCGCCGGGCTGCTCGACATCGTCGGCCGCAACGTCCTCTACCATCGGCGCGGCCATGGGCCCGTGATGCGCGCGATCACCCACGCCATGAGCCTGCTGGGCCAGATCAACGACCGCACCCGCTCGCGCCGCAACGTGGCGCACCACTACGACCTGTCCTACGACCTCTACAGCCGCTTCCTGGACCAGGACATGCAGTATTCCTGCGCCTATTTCCTGCGCCCGGACATGTCGCTGGACGAAGCGCAGAAGGCCAAGAAGGTCCACATCGCCGAAAAGCTGAACCTGCAGCCGGGCATGCGCGTGCTGGACATCGGCTGCGGCTGGGGCGGCCTGGGGCTGGAATTGGCGCGCACCTACGGTGCGGACGTGACGGGCATCACCCTGTCCGCCGAACAGTTGGCGGTGGCCCAGGCGCGCGCCCAGGCCGAGGGGCTGCAGGATCGGGCGCGCTTTTCGCTCACCGACTACCGCGATGTGGAAGGGCCGTTCGACCGCATCGTCTCGGTCGGCATGTTGGAGCATGTGGGGGCGCCCAACTACCTGACCTACTTCGAGACGATCCATCGCCTGCTGGCCGAGGATGGCGCGGCCCTGGTGCACACCATCGGCCGGCGCACGCCGCCCGGCGTCACCCAGCCGTGGATCGCCAAGTACATCTTTCCCGGCGGCTATATTCCCTCGCTATCGGAGGTGGCCGCCCCGATCGAGCAATCCGAGCTGTGGGTCACCGACGTGGAGGTGCAGCGTTTGCACTACGCCGAGACGTTGCGCCACTGGCGCCTGCGCTTCATGACCCGGCGGGACGAGATCGCGCGGCTCTACGACGAACGCTTCTGCCGCATGTGGGAGTTCTATCTGGCGCTGAGCGAGGTGGGATTCCGCTACACCGGCATGATGATCCTGCAGTTCCAGCTGGCCAAGACGGTCGACGCCCTGCCGATCACGCGCGACTACATGTTCGACGGCGAGCGCGAAAGGCTTGAGCCGGCGCGGGCCGGTCGGAGCCGCTCGGCGGCGTGACGCTTGACCGGCGCGGTCTCGGGGATGAAGCACAGGGCCGCCAGCCCCACCACATTGGCCCCGGTCATGTACCATGCCGGCGCCATCAGGCTGCCGCTGACGTGGATCAACCCGGTGAAGACCAACTGGGCGCTGCCGCCGAACAGGCCGATGGCCAGGGCGTAGGTGAGGGCCACCGCCAGGCCGCGCGACGCCTTGGGCATGCTCTCGCTCAGGGCGGCATAGAGCGCCCCGGATGCGGGCGCGCTGGCCAGGGCGATCAGGCTGGCGCCGGCCAGCAAGGCCAGGGGCGTGCGCGCGCTCACGATCCAGAAGAACAGGGGCGGCGTGGCCAGGGCGGCCAGCAGGGCCCCGCCCACCAGCACCGGCCGTCGGCCGATGCGATCTGACAGCCACGCGCCCCACAACGCGGCCGCGACCGACAGCAGGGCGGGCGCGACGCTGGCGGCGAAGGCCACGGTGGCGTCCAGGTGCAGCGAGCCCTGGGCGAACGTGGTCATGTAGTTCTTGGCGTAGGTCGAGATGGTCAGATTGCTGAGCGCCAAGAAGCAGATCAGCAGCACCGCCGGGCGCACCTGGCCGACATGGTCGGCCGGATGTTCGCTCGTATGCAGGGTCTCGGGCAGGTTGCGCCGCAGCCACAGGCCCGCCGGCAGCGCCAGGCCGCCCAGCAGGAAGGCGATGCGCCATCCATAGAGATGCAGGGCGTCGTGCGGCATCAACAGGCTGAGGGTCAGGCCGACGCCGGCGCCGACCACATTGGCCAGGCTTTGGCTGACGCCCTGCAGGCTGGCGGCCACGCCGCGATGGCGCGGTTCAGCCGCTTCGGCCAGATAGGCGGTGGTGGGGCCGACCTCGCCGCCCAGGGCGAAGCCCTGCGCCAGCCGCGCCAGCAGCACCAGGACCGGCGCTGCCACGCCGATCGCCGCATAGGGCGGGATCACGCCCATGGCCAGCACCGAGGCGCCCATCAGCGAGAAACTGAGCATCATGGCCGGTCTTCGGCCCGCCTTGTCGGCATAGCGCCCGATAACCGCGGCCCCGATCGGCCGGGTCAGGAAGCCCACGCCAAAGGTGGCCAGCGACAGCATCAGGCTGCCAAACGCCCCGTTCATGGGAAAAAAGGCCTTGCCGATGTCGATGGCGAAGAAGGCGTAGGTGACGAAGTCGTAGAACTCCAGCCCATTGCCCACGGTGGCCGCCAGGATGTGACGCGCGCGCAAGGCCGCGGGCTCCGCGCCGCCGCTCGGGTCGATCGGTGTCGATGTCATGGCGCTCCCGGGGTCTCCGGGACGCTATAGTTCGCCTAGCAGTCTGTCCACGATCAGGTCGGCCGCCTCGTCCGGCGTCATCTTGGTCGTATCGACCACGATTTCAGCGTGCTGCGGCGCTTCGTAGGGCGAGTCGATGCCGGTGAAGTGCTTCAGTTCGCCGGCCCGGGCCTTCTTGTAGAGGCCCTTCACGTCGCGCCGCTCGGCCTCGGCCAGGGGCGTGTCGATGAAGATCTCGAAGAACTCGCCCGGCGCCATCATCTGGCGCACCATTTCGCGCTCGGCGCGGAAGGGCGAGATGAAGGCGGTGATCACGATCAGGCCGGCGTCGGTCATCAGGCGCGCCACCTCGCCCACGCGGCGCACGTTCTCGATCCGGTCGGTGTCGGTGAAGCCCAGGTCCTTGTTCAGCCCGTGGCGCACGTTGTCGCCGTCGAGCAGGAAGGTGTGCCGGTTCATGCGGTGGAGCTTCTTCTCCACCAGGTTGGCGATGGTCGACTTGCCCGCGCCCGACAGGCCGGTGAACCACAGCACCGCCGGGGTCTGGTTCTTCAGCGCCGCGTGCGCTTCACGCGTGATATCAAGCGCTTGGCGGTGAATGTTCTGGCTGCGCCGCAGGGCGAAGTGCAGCATGCCCGCGGCCACGGTGGCGTTGGTCAGCTTGTCGATCAGGATGAAGCCGCCCAGGTCGTGGTTGGCCTCGTAGGGCTCGAAGGCGATGGTGCGGTCGGTCGACAGGTTGGCCACGCCGATGGCGTTCAGCTCCAGCGTCTTGACCGCCACGTGTTCCAGGCTGTTGACGTTGATCTGGTACTTGGGGGCCTGGATATTGGCGGTGACCGTCTGGGTCCCCAGCTTCAGCCAGTAGGGCCGGCCGGGCAGCATCGCCTCGTCGGCCATCCACACGATCGTCGCCTCGAACTGGTCGGCGGTCTGGGGCGGGGCGTCGGCCTTGGCCAGCACGTCGCCGCGCGAGCAGTCGATCTCGTCAGCCAGGCACAGGGTGACCGACTGGCCGGCCACCGCTTCGTCCAGGTCTCCGTCCAGGGTGACGATGCGCGACACAGTCGAGGTCTTGCCCGACGGCAGCACGCGCACCGCGTCGCCCACGCGCACCGTCCCGGTCGCGATCAGGCCGGAAAAGCCGCGGAAGTCGAGGTTGGGCCGGTTGACCCACTGCACCGGCAAGGTGAAGGGCTTGTCCTGGTCGGCCTCGACGTCCAGCTCGACCGTTTCCAGGTGGTCGATCAGGGTCGGGCCGGCATACCAGGGCGTGTTGGCCGAGCGGCTGGCGATATTGTCGCCGACCATGCCGGAGATGGGCATGGCCAGGAAGCTCTCGATGCCGATCGAGGCGGCGAACTGGCGGTAGTCCTCGACGATGGCGTCGAACTTGGCCTGGTCGTAGCCGATCAGGTCCATCTTGTTCACCGCCAGCACCACGTGGCGGATGCCGATCAGCTTGACCAGATAGCTGTGCCGCCGGGTCTGGGTCAGCACGCCCTTGCGCGCGTCGATCAGGATCACGGCCAGGTCGGCGGTCGAGGCGCCCGTCACCATGTTCCGCGTGTACTGCTCGTGGCCGGGGGTGTCGGCCACGATGAACTTGCGCTTGTCGGTGGCGAAGAAGCGGTAGGCCACGTCGATGGTGATGCCTTGCTCGCGCTCGGCGGCCAGGCCGTCGACCAGCAGGGCGAAGTCGATGTTCTGCCCCTGGGTGCCCACACGCTTGGAGTCGGCCTCCAGCGCGGCCAGCTGATCCTCGAAGATCATCTTGGAATCGTACAACAGCCGCCCGATCAGGGTCGATTTGCCGTCATCCACCGAGCCGCAGGTGATGAAGCGCAGCAGGCTCTTGTGCTGATGCTGCTCCAGATAGGCGTCGATGTCCTGGGCGACCAGATCGGAGGCCTGGTAGGCCTTGTCCAGCACGGGGGTGTCCATCAGAAATAGCCCTCCTGCTTCTTCTTCTCCATGCTGGCGCTCTGGTCGTGGTCGATGGCGCGGCCCTGGCGCTCGGAGGTGGTGGTCAGCAGCATCTCCTGGATCACCTCGGGCAGGGTCTCCGCGTGGCTCTCCACCGCCCCGGTCAGGGGATAGCAGCCCAGGGTGCGGAAGCGGATCGAGCGTTCCACCGGGACTTCGCCGGGCTTGAGCCGGAAGCGGTCGTCATCGACCATCAGCAGCAGGCCGTCGCGCTCGACCGTCGGCCGGGGGGCGGCGAAGTACAGCGGCACGATGGGGATGTCCTCCAGGTGGATGTATTGCCAGATGTCCAGCTCGGTCCAGTTGGAGATCGGGAACACCCGGATGCTCTCGCCCTTGGCCTTCTTGGCGTTGTACAGCCGCCACAGCTCGGGCCGCTGGTTCTTGGGGTCCCAGCGGTGGTTGGCCGAGCGGAACGAGAAGATGCGCTCCTTGGCCCGGCTCTTTTCCTCGTCGCGCCGCGCCCCGCCGAAGGCCGCGTCAAAGCCGTACTTGTCCAGCGCCTGCTTCAGCCCCTCGGTCTTCCACAGGTCGGTGTGCAGCGAGCCGTGGTCGAACGGGTTGATGCCGCGCTCTTTGGCTTCAGGGTTCTGATAGACGATCAGCTCCATGCCGCTCTCGCGCGCCATGCGGTCGCGCAGGGCGTACATGTCCTTGAACTTCCACGTGGTGTCCACGTGCAGCAGCGGGAAGGGCGGGGGCGAGGGGTAGAAGGCCTTGCGCGCCAGATGCAGCATCACCGCGCTGTCTTTGCCCACCGAATAGAGCATGACGGGCTTTTCAGCCTCGGCCGCCACCTCGCGCATGATGTGGATGCTCTCGGCTTCCAGTCGCTGCAGGTGGGTAAGGGTGCGGTGGCTCATGAAAAGGCGGCTTGCTGACGATGACGGGGCCGGGCCCCTGGAGCGCAGCACAGGTAGTGACCCGGCCGGCAACCGCCAAACCTGAAATACTCACAGCGGCTTAAGCAAAAGGCCGGCCGCCTCTGCGCCGGGCCGGCTGGGCGGAATGGCGTCCCCGGCGTGACTCGAACACGCGACCCCAGGTTTAGGAAACCTGTGCTCTATCCGGCTGAGCTACGGAGACTCCGCGCCCTGATTAGCCCAGACCGGCGCGCGGCGCCAAGCCGGGCGGGTGTTTACAAGCGCGGCCGGGTCGAGAAAGCTGTCGGTTCCCAGCCCGAGGCGTTCCATGGACCTGCCCCGCGACCCGTCTTCGACCTGCCTTCTCCGGCGCGACCTGCTCGCCCTAGCCGGCGCGGTCCTACCCGCGGCGCTGGGGCTTGAGGGATGCGGCGGGCCGGGGCTGGAGCAACTGATCGCGGGGCCGGTCGCCAAGGTGGCGTTGGCGCGCAGCGGCGACAGCGTGGCGCTGGAGGGCGGGCAGGTCGTCCGGCTGGCCGGGATCGAGGCGCCCTATGGCCGGGACATCTACGCGGCCGAGGCGCAGATGGCGTTGAGCGACCTGGTGGCCGGTCAGACGGTGCAGCTGCTGTTCGGCGGGGCGCGTCAGGACTCCTACGGCCGCACCCTGGCGCATCTGCGCCTGAGCAAGAGCGGTCAGTGGGTGCAGGGCGCCATGCTCGACCAGGGCGCCGCGCGGGTCCGGACCTATGCCGACAACCGGGCGCTGGCCTTGCCCATGCTCGACGCCGAGGCGCGGGCGCGCAAGGCCAAGCGCGGGCTGTGGACGCTGCTGGCCTATCGCGTGCGACTGCCGCAGGAGGTGGCGGCGGATCCGTTCGGCTTCCAGGTGATCGAGGGCCGCGTCACCGATCTGCCCAACACGCCTTACGGCCGCGCGCTCGACCTGGAGCGCTGGGTCAAGGCCGAGATCGCCCCGGCCGCCGCCGCGCAGTTCCCGGCCGCTGGCGTGGCGCCCGACGGGCTCAAAGGCAAGCTGGTGCGGGTGCGCGGCGACGTGCGCCGCGGCGCGGCCGGCGCGTGGCTGACGCTGGATCATCCCGAACAGATCGAGCGGCTCAAACAGCCGGCCTGACCCTCAAACGAAAAACGCCCCGGCGAACCGGGGCGTCTGACGTTCAGCGCTGGTTGCGGCGGCTCAGGCGGCCTTGGACAGCGACTTGTTGAGGATGCCGATCGCGGCGTCGCGGTCGATGCGCTCGATCGCGGCCACTTCGCGGGCCATGCGGTCCAGCGCCGATTCATAGAGCTGGCGCTCCGAATAGGACTGTTCGGGCTGGTTGTCGGCCCGGTGCAGGTCGCGCACCACCTCGGCGATCGAGATCAGATCGCCCGAGTTGATCTTGGCTTCGTATTCCTGGGCGCGGCGGCTCCACATGGTGCGCTTCACGCGCGCGCGGCCCTTCAGGGTCGTCAGCGCTTGCGAGACCACGTCGTTGGCCGCCAGCGGGCGCAGCCCGGCCGTCTTGGCTTTACGGGTGGGAACGCGCAGGGTCATTTTCTCGTGGTCGAAGGTGATCACGTAAACTTCAAGCGAAAGGCCCGCCACTTCTTGCGTTTCGATGCCCTGAATCCGGCCGACGCCGTGCGCAGGGTAAACAACGTGATCTCCGATCGAGAAATCATGACCGGTCTTGTTCATGGACAAACCTTTCTAGAGTGGTCCCACCGTGGAAACGCGTTTCCGTCCGTGATCTGTTTGGCGAATACCATACCTTCCCCGCCGATGAGGGCGGGGTTGAGCGGTGGCATTCACAAAGGTCTCTAAGACACTCTTCGCCTTCTTTGGCGCGTGGGAGCGCGATGTAAGCTGGACGCTCGCGAGAACACAGCCGTTCTCAACGCGTCGCCTGCGACATTAACACAAATGTACAGGGAAGTGAAGCGTTTGGCGCCGGAGGCCAGCTTAGCAGTGCGCGAAGGATCAGGAGCCCTTGCCGGGCTTTTCGCTGAAATACTTCTCGAACTTGCCGGTTTCCGCTTCAAACTGCGCGCGGTCGGCGGGCGGTTCGCCCTTGATGGTGATGTTCGGCCAGACCTTGGCGTATTCAGCGTTGATCTTGAGCCACTTGCCGTCGGCTTCGTCCTCGGTGTCCGGCTTGATCGCGTCCACCGGGCACTCCGGCTCACAAACGCCGCAGTCGATGCACTCGTCCGGATTGATGGCCAGGAAGTTCTCGCCTTCGTAGAAGCAGTCGACGGGGCACACCTCGACGCAGTCCATGAACTTGCACTTAACGCATGGATCCATGACGATGTAGGTCATCGAGGCTCTCGTATTCGACTCTGGCGGCAGGCGGTTTTGCGGCCCCGGACATGCAGTCGAGGACCCCGCTTGTCAATGGGCGAGGTCATCCGAATACAGCGCGCGCGCCTCATCGGCCGGTCCGCGGCGCTCGCCCAGAGCCCGCACTTCGATATCGATCAGGCGCCCGCCGATGGCGAACACCAGGCCGTCGCCGGGCCGGATCGTGCGGCTGGCCTTGTCCACGCGCAGGGGCTCGGCGCCCGGCCGGATGACGCGCAGGCGGCCCTCCTCGAGAAAGCGCGCGGCCAGCGAACGTGTCTTGAAGAAGCGCGCGCGCCACAGCCACACGTCCAGGCGGCAACTGCCGGCGTCCTCGCTCACGAGCCGGTCTTGACGCGCCCCGGGCGAGGCGCTCTGCGGCGGCGCGGCTTGGCGTGGGCGGCCGGCGCGGGCTTCAAGGCCGCCAGGGCGGCGAACGGCGAACCCTCGGGCGGGGCGGATGCCGGCGCATCGGGGACGGCCTTGCGCCGCCGACGCCATACGCTGGCCTCGCCGGGCGCGGTCTTGGCCAGCGGCGTGAACCCGAGGCCGCGCATGACCGCGCGCGCCTCCGCCTCGCTCCAGCCCAGAGCGGCGAGGGCCTCGGGGGTCAGGGCCTGGCCGCCGTGGCGGCGGGGCGCCGCGCGCAGAAGCTGATCCAGCCGTTCCAGCGCCTCGACCGGAACCGCCAGAGCGCCGACCGCGCGCAGACCGCGCCGGGCCAGGGCGCGCGGCGAGGGCGCGGGCTGGGGGAGGGGCGAGATGCGGTCGGGCGCGGCCGCCCAGTCGCGGTCATCGGCGGTGGCGAAGGCGGCGCTGAACGCCAGGGCGGGCGGACGCAGCAAGCCCGGCAGGTAGAGCGAAAAGGCGCCGAAGCGCACCCCCGCGATCTGCAGCGAACGGCGCTCGGCCTGGCTCAGGGCTGTGATGTCCGCCGCCGCGCTCGCCCGGTCGATGATCCCGCCCGCCTCGATCAGTCTCCAGCCGATGCCCCGCGCCAGGCCGTGCAGCGCGCCGCCGCGCGTGGCGGCCTCCAGCCTGTGCAGGCTTTTCAAACGGCGCGCACCCTCGGCCGCCACGAACGCCTCCAGCCGCTGCACCGCCCGTTCGCGCGCGGGCGCCGCGCCCAACTCCGCCAGCAGCCGCACGCGGGGCTTCATCGGGCCGCCGCCGGCCAGGCGGCCGGCCGCGTCGCCGCGCCAGGTCACCATGCCGTCGGGCAAAAGGGCGAAGGCGTCGTCGGGCTCCTGCGCCAGCCTGCCCATGCGCCGCGCCAGCTCCGGCGCCACCACCCGCTCGGCGGCGGCCCTCAGCGCCTTGTCCTCCAATGCTGACGCCCCGCGCGCCGGTTCGAACCGCAGCCCGCGCAGCCTGCCTACGAAATGGCCTTCGACGGTCACGTCGCCCTGGTCGTTCACCCCCGCCAGGATCTCCTGGCGCTGCTGCAGGCCGCGCAGCAGAGCGCTGGTGCGCCGGTCGATGAACCGCTGCATCAGGCGCTCGTGCAGCGTGTCCGACAGCCGTTCCTCCAGGCCCCGCATGCGTCCCTGCCAATGGGCCGGATCCCTCAGCCAATCGGGCCGGTTGGCGCAATAGGCTAGGGTGCGCACCCCCGCCAGGCGCGCGGCCAGGGCGTCGATGTCGCCGTCGGTGCGGTCCAGGCCCGCGAACTGGCCATCGATCCAGTCCTCGGGCAGGCGCCGGTCGCCGCGCGTCAGGTGGTCAAACAGCGTGCGCACCAGGCGCAGGTGCTCGTCGGACGACAGCTTGCGGAAATCCGGCGTCTGGCAGGCGTCCCACAGGCGCAGTAGGTGCTCGCGGTTGCGGCATTGGGCCTGGATGTCGCTGTCCTGGGCCAGCAGGCGCAACGCCTTTTCGTCCAGGCTTTCCTCGGCCAGCTTGAGGCCCTCGCGGCTGGGCGGCTGGGACAGCGAGCGCATCAGGGCGGACAGCGAGGCGAAGTCCAGGCGGCTGTTGCGCCATTCGGCGGCTGCGACCGGTTCGAAGCGATGGGTCTCGACCGCGTTGATCAGGGCCTCGTCCATCTCCTCGGCCTCGCCGGTGACGCCGAAGGTCCCGTTGGTGCGATAGCGGCCCGCCCGCCCGGCGATCTGGCCCACCTCCTGCGGATACAGCCAGCGCGTGCGCCGCCCGTCGAACTTGCGCAGGCCCGAGAACGCGACGTGATCGACGTCCATGTTCAGGCCCATGCCGATCGCGTCGGTCGCCACCAGGAAGTCGACTTCGCCCGATTGATAAAGGGCCACCTGGGCGTTGCGGGTGCGCGGGCTGAGGCTGCCCATCACCACCGCAGCCCCGCCGCGCTGGCGGCGGATCAGTTCGGCGATGGCGTAGACCGCATCGGTGGAGAAGGCGACCACGGCGGTGCGCCGGGGCAGGCGCGTCAGCTTCTTGGAGCCATCGTAGGTCAGGCTGGAGAAGCGCTCCCGAGTCTGGATCTCGGCCTCGGGCAACAGCCGCCGCACCAGCGGCGCCATGGAGCCAGAGCCCAGGAACATGGTCTCGAACTTGCCGCGCGCGTGCAGCAGACGCTGGGTGAACACATGGCCGCGCTCGGGGTCGGCGCACAGCTGGATTTCATCGACCGCCAGGAACTCGACCTCGCGGTTCAGGGGCATGGCCTCAACGGTGCACACATAATAGTGCGGGTGCGGCGGGACGATCTTTTCTTCGCCGGTGATCAGGGCCACGGCGCGCGGCCCGCGCAGCTTGACGATCCGGTCATAGACCTCGCGCGCCAAGAGCCGCAACGGCAGGCCGATCATGCCGGACGCGTGGCCCAGCATGCGTTCCACCGCCAGGTGGGTCTTGCCCGTATTGGTCGGTCCCAGAACCGCGACGAGCCGCGAGGGCGCCGCGCCGGAGGGGCGATCGGTCATACAGGCAAGGTGGGGGATTCAGCCGCCGTCGGCAAGCTCAGCGGCGCTCAGGCGGCCGCTTTGCCGACCTTTTTGGCCGCCTTGGCGCCCGCCTCGAAATAGGCCTTGGCGTAGAGCTCGCCCGACAGGGCGATATTGAGCGCGCGCTCGACGTAATCGCGCGGGCGATAGTCGGCGCGGCGGGCCACGAACCGGTCGAGTTGGGCCGCGAAATCCTCCACGCCCACGAACCGCTCCCCGCACTCGGCCGAGAAGAACGGCACGGACGAGGCCCAGGGCGCGGCGGCCAGGTGGTCGCGCCATTGCGGGTCGGCCCAATAGCCCCGGTCCCACGCCAGCACCGGAACGCCCGAGGCCATGGCCTCCTGGTAGGCGATGCCCTGGGTCTCGTTCTCGCACAGGAACAGCAGACCGCGCGCGCGGCCGAGCAGGGCGCGGAAGGTCTGGTGATCGTGAAAGCGGTAGCGGATCAGCTCGGCCTTCAGCCCGCGCGCCGAAAGCTGGCTCAGGATCGGGTCGATCAGGCTGGCTTGGTAGTGATCGTGGTCCCAGCGGACCTTGTCGTAGATCACAAAGTCCAGGTCCTTGGGCTGGGCCGACAGGTCCGGCCACGCCGCCGTGTCGATGCCGGCGAACCATTTGACGCAGCGGCCCGGGTACTGGGTCTCGAACAGGTCGTACATCCAGTCGGCCAGGCACACGTAGGTCTGGAAGCGCGCATCGTCGAACAGGCGCGGGGCCTGCCCGGGCTGGTCGTAGATCGAGGGGCCGAGAATGGCCGGATTGGGCAGGCCCCAGTCCTCAAGCAGGGCCGGGCCGCCGATCACGCCCACCGGATAGCACGGGTTGGCGCGGGCCAGGGCGTAGGGGTTGCGATGCACCACATAGCCGGCCTCGGTCAGACCCCGGCAGAGCATGTTGAACGACACGCCGAAGCCCGTGACCTTCTGGTTGTGATGCAGGCGGTCGTACAGCGGCCGCACCAGCCGCTTGAGATAACGGTCGCCCTTGATGAAGCGGTCGGTCTCGTGTTCGCGGTAGAACAGCAGGATGTCCTTGCCGCCGGGGGTGTCGGGATCGAAGTGGAGCTTCATCGCCGGCCCATCATCGGCTTGTAGCCCACCGCCGCCCGCGCCAGGGCCTTGTCGGCGAAGCCGCGCGCGCCGCCCAGGTCCAGGCCGTAGGCGAGGGCGGCGTAGATCAGCACGCCCAGCGCCGGCTTGAGCGCCAGGTCCAGCGCCACGCCCAGCGGCGGGATCAGGCTGAGCGCGAGCGCCATCACGCCGGCCGCCCCGGCGATCTTGGCCAGGTCGACCAGGGGAACCGGCATGGGCTGGGCCCTGCGGCCCAGGGTCCAGGCTGCGGCTATGCCAATGGCGAAACTGGCGAGATAGGCGCCGGCTGCGCCGATCAGGCCCAGGCGCGGGATCAGCACCCAGTTGAGCGCGATATTGGCCAGGGCCGGGATCAGCATGGCCAGGACCAGCAGGCGCGTTTTCTTGGCCAGGGTGAAAGACAAGAGGAAATAGCCGTTGTTCAGGCCCGCCAGCAGGGCGCCGCAGGTGACCAGGGGCGTGATCGCCAGCGCCTTGCCCCTAAGGCCCTCGCCGATCAGGACGGAGGACAGCGGCGCGGCCACGCTGATGATGCCCGCGACGGCGGGGAACAGCACCAGGGCCATCAGCACGATCTGGCGGCGCGCCTCCGCGTTCAGGCTGGCCTGGCCGCCGTTTTCCAGGGCGTTGATCATGGCCGGCACGCCTGCCGCGCCGAACCACACGAACATCACGTCGATCACCCGCGAGGCGATGGAAAATCCGGCGTGGTAGGCGCCGGCGTCCGCCTGCGACAGGAAGTGGGCGATCATGAACCGGTCGGCGGTGTAGAGCACGATGGTCATGATCAGGCTCAGGCTGATGGGATAGCCGTACTGGCTGTAGGCCCTGGCCGCGCCGGCGCTGAACTGGCCCTTCCACGCCCGGCCCCAATCCTCGCGCGCGAAGAAGGGTAGGACCACCACGGCCATCGCGCCCAAGCCCGCCAGCGGCGCGGCGCCCTTCAAGCCGAGCCAGGCGAACACCAGGCCCAAGGCGAAGCCGCCGCCGGTCATCAACATGTCGATGCCCGCGGCGGCGCTCACCCGGCCGATCGAACGGCGCTGTTCCTGCACCAGTTTGACCAGGCTGCGCGGGGCGTTGGCGGCCAGCCCCACCACCACGGCGAATTTCAGCGCGGCCTGATCGGCGCCCTGCGTCGGCCACAGCGCGGCGGCCGCGGCCAGCAGGGCCAGGAACAGCACGGCGATCACGGCGAACAGCCGGTAGAGCGTGCCGTAGAGCAGGGGCGCTTGCGGATCGGCGTTGCGCTCGGCCGGATAGAAGCGGGCCATGGCCGACTCCATCCAGGTGAACACCAGGGTGTAGGCGATGGACGACACGCCGAGCGCCAGCACATAGGCGCCGTAATCGCTGGGCCGCAGGATGCGCGTGAACGCCATCAGCGTGGCGAACCCGACGATTCCCTGCAGGATGTTGGCGGGCAGATAGCCCAGGAGGCCCTTGGAAAACACGGCTTGGTCCGCAATGGCTTAGGGGGCGGACCCTAGCGCGGCGGCTCATAAGAGAGGTTTAATCGGGATGCATTCGCGCGAGGGGTTAACGGCGAAGCTCGATCGGCGGAACGCGCACGAAACGAATCATGACCGAATCAGCGACATGCGCCGATTCAGTGTTTGTTCCCTACGATATAGAGTAGTCCGATTCGGCATTAACCATACAGCCGCGCTTGGATGGGCCTGTTCCTGGGGCCTCGGCCATACGGCGCCTTGACCGCGCCCGCGCCTTCGGACTATATCGCCCGCTCCGCGCCAGGGCCCCGTCCTCGGCGCCCTCTGCCTTTGTCGAAGGTTCTAGCCATGTCGCGTCGCTGCGAACTCACGGGCACCGGCCCCCTGGTCGGCCACAATGTGAGCCACTCGAACATCAAGACCAAGCGTCGCTTCCTGCCGGCGCTGGCGGTGACCACCCTGCAGTCCGAAGCCCTGGGTCAGAGCTTCCGTCTGCGCGTGGCCAACAACGCCCTGCGCACCCTGGATTTCCGGGGCGGTCTGGACAGCTTCCTGGTCAAGGCGCGCGACGAGGACCTCTCGCCCCGCGCCCTGAAGATCAAGAAGCAGGTCAAGGCCAAGCTCGCCGCCCAAGTCGCCGGCTAAGCCTCCAAGCTGATGTGAATTTGAAAAGACCCCGGAGGGCGATCTCCGGGGTCTTTTTCGTCGTGTGCAGGCCGAAAAATGGCCTTAGCGTTGGGCCGTGTCCGCGGCCATCGCCTGCAAGGTCGTGCGGCCGAGGCCGGCGCGGGGGGCGGGCTTGGCGATGCTGAGCGCGCTGGCGCGGGCGGGGGCCATGCGGGGCTGCTCCTCGAACAGGCTGGCCAGTTGCTCGACCATCGCGCCGCCGAGCTGCTCCACGTCGACGATGGTCAAGGCGCGCTTGTAGTAGCGGGTCACGTCATGGCCGATGCCGATGGCGATCAGTTCGATCGGCGAAAGGGCCTCGATCTCGGCGATCACCTCGCGCAGGTGGCGTTCCAGATAGTGGCCGGAATTGACCGACAGGGTCGAGTCGTCCACCGGCGCGCCGTCGGAGATCACCATCAGGATGCGCCGCTGCTCGGGTCGGGCCAGCAGGCGCGCGTGGGCCCAGATCAGGGCCTCGCCGTCGATGTTTTCCTTCAGCAGGCCTTCCTTCATCATCAGGCCCAGGTTGCGGCGCGCCCGTCGCCAGGGTGCGTCGGCCGCCTTGTAGATGATGTGCCGCAGATCGTTCAGTCGGCCGGGGTGCGGGGGCTTGCCCGCCTTGATCCACTGCTCGCGCGATTGGCCGCCCTTCCACGCGCGGGTGGTGAAGCCCAGAATCTCGACCTTGACCGCGCACCGCTCCAGCGTCCGCGCCAGGACGTCCGCGCACACCGCCGCCACGGTGATCGGCCGACCGCGCATCGAGCCTGAATTGTCGATCAGCAGGGTGACCACGGTGTCGCGAAACTCGGTGTCCTGCTCCTGCTTGAATGAGAGGGGCGCGGTCGGGTCGATGATCACCCGCGTCAGCCGCGCGGCGTCCAGCATCCCTTCCTCCAGATCGAAGGTCCAGGCGCGGTTCTGCTGGGCCATCAGCCGGCGCTGCAGCTTGTTGGCCAGGCGCGAGACGACGTTGGACAGGTTCGACAGCTGCTGGTCGAGGTAGTCGCGCAGGCGGCCCAGCTCCTCGGGCTCGGCCAGGTCGTCGGGCGTGACCACCTCGTCGAAGGCGGTGGTGAACACCTTGTAGGCCGGCTCCTTGGCCAGGTCGTCCGAGGGGCTGGGCCGCGCGGGCTTGGCCCCGTCGCCCATCTCGGCCGGCTCTTCGGCGCCGCCCTCCGGATCGACGTCCGCCGCCTCGGACGCGGCCGTGTCGCCGCCTTCGGACTCGCGCTCGCTCATCTCGGCGGCCGGGGCCGCGTCGGTGTCGCCCTGGGCCTCGCCTTCGTCGCCGTCGTCCTCGTCGGTTTCGCTGGGGCCGTCCCTTTCCGCCTCCTGGTCGCTTTCCTCCAGTTCCTGCGACTGGGCGTCGTCGGCCGCGTCGGTCAGTTCGAGGTCCTGCAGCACCGTGCGGGCGACGCGGGCGAAGGCGGTCTGGTCGTCGATCACCGCGGTCAGGCGGTCCAGGTCGCGTCCGGCCTTGGCCTCTATGTCGGCGCGCAGCAGATCGACCAGCGGCCGCACCAGGGCCGGCGGCGCCTCGCCGGTCAGGCGCTCGCGCACCAGCAGGCCCAGGATGTCGGCCATCGGCGGGTCGCCCAGGGCCTCGGGCCGTGTCAGTCCGCGCCGCTCCAGGCCCGCCTCCAGCGCCACCTTGAGGTTGGCGCTCACCCCGGCCATGGCGTTGGCGCCAATGGCGTCGACGCGCGCCTGCTCGATCGCCTCGAACGCGGCCCCGGCGTCGGGCGACACCGGCTTGAAGCGCGCGTGCTGCGCCTTGTCGTGGTGCGCCAGCCGCAGGGCCATCTGGTCGGCCAGGCCGCGCAGCCGCGCCGCTTCCTTGGGCGGCAGGTCGCGCGGCGGATGGGGCAGCACCGCGCGGTTGGCGTAGAGCATCGGCCCTTCGTTGGAGAACACCACCTCCAGGTCCGGCGTCTCGGCCAGCGAGCGGGTGGCGAAGGCCAGCGCGCGCTTGAACGGGTCCAGGGGATTTTGCGGGCTCTGGGGCATGGCGTTCACAGATAGCGCTTGCGCCGTCTGGGAGTAAGGCCCGAGATGCGCCGTAAGACGTCAGTAGGGTGGAAACGGATGATCGGGCGCTCGGCGCGCGGGGCGGGCGTGATCGTTGCGGTCTGTGTGACCGCCGCAGCCGGACCCAGCCGGGCCGACGTCAGACCGCCGCCTTCCCCCGCGCTTCAGCCCGCGCCGGCCGCGTCCGCGCTCACCAGCCTTCCGCCAACGCCTGAGGTCGCCGCCGCCGCCAAGGCGCGCGCCGACGCTTTGATCGCCGCCGCCCACGCAGAGGCCTACTTCGACAACATCAGCGAGGGGGCCGAGCCCAGGGTCCGCCACAAGGCCAGCGGCATGGAGTGCGTTTTCGCCCCGGACGGTCCGGCCGCCATCGTGCTCGACGCCGCCCCCGGCGCGTCGCCGGGCGAGTCCGCCGCCTGCACCACCACCTCGGTGCTCGACAGCGGCGATCGCGCCATCGTCACCTTGCGCGCGGCCAAGCTGGCGGGCGCGAACGCCACGCTCGACCAGGCGCTCGCCGCCGTCGCGGCCGATGTGAAACGCACCGCGCCGGGCGCCAAGCCGCTGGCCGGCCAGTTCCCGCACATCACCCTGTCGGGGGACAAGGGGGGCGACGCGCCCGTCCAGAAGGCTTTGCGCTTCCAAGTGGCCGGCCGCCACACCCCGCCGACCTACCTGCGCGCCGCGGCCGGCGTGGCCGGCGGCTGGGCGATCACCCAGACCTCCAGCGCCCCCCTGGCCCAGGCGGGCGACGCTGACCTGCTGTCCGAGGTAATGCTCAACGTGGCCCTGATCGACGTGTTCTACGCCGGACAGAAGGCGGCGGAGGCTAAGGCGCCGTAGCCGCCGGATTGAGCTGCGGCTCCGCTTGCGTGAACAAATAGGGAACACTAGGCTGGATTCATGCCCAGTCCCAGCCTCATGCGTAAGCTTTCCATCCTGGCCGACGCGGCCAAGTACGACGCCTCGTGCGCCTCGTCGGGCGGGGTGAAGAAGGACTCGCGCGGTGGCAAGGGGGTGGGCGCCATCAACGGCATGGGGGTGTGCCACGCCTATACGCCGGACGGCCGCTGCGTCTCGCTGCTCAAGATACTGCTGACCAACTTCTGCCTGTTCGACTGCGCCTATTGCGTCAACCGCGTGTCGTCCAACGTGGCGCGGGCGCGCTTCTCGGTGGAGGAGGTGGTCGCCCTCACGCTCGATTTCTACAAGCGCAACTATATCGAGGGCCTGTTCCTGTCCTCCGGCGTGATCCGCTCGGCCGACTTTACCCAGGAGCAGCTCAACCGCGTGGCCAAGAGCCTGCGCCTGGACCACGACTATCGCGGCTACATCCACCTGAAGCTGGTGGCGGGCGCCAGTCCCGAGCTGGCGGCGGAGGCAGGGCTCTACGCCGACCGGCTGTCGGTCAATATCGAGCTGCCGCTGGAGGCCAGCCTCAGCCGTCTCGCGCCCGAGAAATCGACCGGCGAAATCAAAAGGGTGATGGGCCGCGTGCGGCTGCACGGCGAGGCGGCGCGCGATCGCAGCGCCAGCGGCAAGCGCCCGCCGGCCTTCGCGCCCGCTGGCCAGTCGACCCAGATGATCGTGGGCGCCGATCCGGCCACCGACGCCGAAGTGCTGGCGCGCGCCGATAGCCTCTATTCTGCCTACGGCCTGCGCCGGGTCTATTATTCCGCCTTCAGCCCGATCCCCGACGCCAGCGCCGCCCTGCCGGCCGAGCGGCCGCATCTGATGCGCGAGCACCGCCTGTATCAGGCCGACTGGCTGATGCGGTTCTACGGTTTCGAGCGCGGGGAGATCACCCAGGGCATGCCCGGCGGCATGCTCGATCCGGCGATCGATCCCAAGCTGGCCTGGGCGTTGGCCAATCGCCATCGCTTTCCGATCGACGTGAACCGGGCCGAGCGCGACATGCTGCTGCGCGTGCCAGGTTTGGGCGCCAAGACGGTCGACAGGCTGATTGGCGTACGCGCCCTCAAGCGCGTGACGCTCGACGATCTGGCGCGGCTGGCCGGCTCGATCAAACGCGCGCGGGCCTTCGTGGTGTGCGAGGGCTGGCGGCCCGGGGCCCTGACCGACAGCGCCGATCTGAAAGCGCGTCTGACCCCCGAGACGCGCCGCGCCACCGCCCACCAGCTGTCGCTGTTTTGATGGTCGAGGTCGTCCTGCCCGGCGAGACCGACTTCGACGCCTGGCGCACATCGGCCCGTCGGCTTCGCTTGGCAGGGATCGAACCAGCCCGCGTGCAGTGGCGGGTGGGCGAGGGCAGTGGCGCGCTGTTCGACGGCCAGGTCGCCGACGCGCCGCCCGGCCAGCCGTTCACGGCGCCGCGCGCGTTCCTGGATTTGGCCGGCGAGGTGCTGCTGCACCGTTCGGCGCATCGGCTGGACCTGCTCTACCGGCTGCTGTGGCGGCTGCGTGAGGAGCCGCGCCTGGTCGAGATCGTCACCGATCCCGAGGTGGCCGAGGCCCAGAGGATGGCCAAGTCGGTGCGCCAGGCGATCCACAAGATGCACGCCTTCGTGCGCTTTCGGCGGGTCGAGGGCGAGGCCGAGGAGACCTATGTCGCCTGGTTTGAGCCGCCGCATCGCGTGGCGCTGGCCAGCGCGGACTACTTCGTGCGTCGCATGGCCAACCTGCGCTTCTCGATCCTGACACCCGATGTCGCCGTGCATTGGGATGGCCAGGCTCTGACCAGCTCGCCGCCCATCGCGAACGCCGCGCCGGCGGACGACAGGCTGGAGGACCTGTGGCGCGCCTATTACTCCGCCGTGTTCAACCCCGCGCGGCTCAACCCCAAGGCCATGACCCAGCACATGGCGCGCCGCTATTGGCGCAACCTGCCCGAGGCCACGCTCATTCAAGGGTTGGTGGGGCAGGCGAGGGAGCGCACGCACGCCATGGTCCAGGCCGATCCGACCAAGCCCGCGCCGCGCGCCGCGCGCATCGCTCGCCAACGCTCAGCCGTTCCGGCGCTCGATCCCGCCGCCGAGCCTGACACCCTGACCGAGCTCGCCGCCGCCGTGAACGCGTGCCGCCGCTGCGACCTGTGGCGCGACGCGACCCAGGGCGTGCCGGGCGAAGGGCCGCGCCAGGCGCGGCTGATGCTGGTGGGCGAGCAGCCAGGCGATCAGGAGGACCTGGCCGGCCATCCCTTCGTCGGCCCGGCGGGCGCGATCCTGGACCGGGCTCTGGCAGAGGCCGGCGCGCCGCGCGAAGACTTTTACGTGACCAACGCGGTCAAGCACTTCAAGCACGAGCTTCGCGGCAAGCGCCGCCTGCACAAGACGCCCAACGCCGGCGAGGTCAGCGCGTGTCGCTGGTGGCTCGATCACGAGCGGCGGCTGGTCAAGCCCAAGGTGATCGTGGCGCTGGGCGCCACGGCGGCCAAGGCGGTGCTGGGCCGGCCGGTTTCGGTGATCAGGGAACGCGGCGAAGCGGGGCTGACGCCGAACGGCGAGCGCGCTTTCGTCACCGTGCACCCGTCGTACCTGCTGCGCCTGCCCGACGAAGCGGCCAAGGCGGCGGCCTACACCCACTTCGTGCGCGATTTGAGAGCGGCTTACGCTCTTTCGCTTGCCGCCTAAGCCACCTTCACCCTGGCCGCGCTCTCGGGCAGGTCCTGGCCGAAGGCGCGCTGGTAGAACTCGGCCACCGCCGCGCGCTCCAGCTCGTCGCACTTGTTCAGGAACGTCATGCGGAAGGCCAGTCCGATGTCGCCGGCGAAGATCTCGGCGTTCTGGGCCCAGGTGATCACCGTGCGCGGGCTCATCACGGTGGAGATGTCGCCGTTCATGAAGGCGTTGCGGGTCATGTCGGCCACCCGCACCATCGCGGCGATCGTGCGTTTGCCCTCGGCGCTGTCGTAGCCGGGGACTTTGGCCAGCACGATGCCTTCCTCGACCTCCTGCGACAGGTAGTTGAGCGTGGCCACGATCGACCAGCGGTCCATCTGACCCTGATTGATCTGCTGGGTGCCGTGATAGAGCCCCGTGGTGTCGCCCAGGCCGATGGTGTTGGTGGTCGAGAACAGACGGAACAGGGGGTTCGGCCGGATCACGCGGTTCTGGTCGAGCAGGGTGAGGCGGCCCGATTGCTCCAGCACGCGCTGGATCACGAACATCACATCCGGCCGGCCCGCGTCGTATTCGTCGAACACCAGGGCGATGGGCCGTTGCAGCGCCCACGGCAGGATACCCTCGCGAAACTCCGTGACCTGCTTGCCCTCGCGCAGGACGATGGCGTCCTTGCCCACCAGGTCGATCCGCGAGACGTGGCTGTCCAGGTTGACCCGCACCAGGGGCCAGTTCAGGCGCGCGGCCACCTGCTCGATGTGGGTCGACTTGCCGGTGCCGTGATAGCCCTGGATCATCACCCGCCGGTCGAAGGCGAAGCCGGCCAGGATCGCCAGGGTGGTCTGGGGATCGAAGCGGTAGGCCGGGTCGATGTCCGGCACATGCTCGTCGCGCACGGAGAAGGCCGGGACCTTCATGTCGGTGTCGACGCCGAACATCTCGCGCGCGGACACCATCTTGTCGGCGGCGAGGGCGGAAAGCTTGTCGTCGGGGGATGCGTTTACGGCCATGGCAATTCTTTAGGTAAGGCGGGCGTCCGGGTCCAGTGCTTCCGGCCAGCCGTATTGCGCCGGCTGGCGGCCGATCAAGATTTTAACGGCTTCATAAAGCTTTGTGACAGTCATCCGGCGATCAGTTCCAATATAGCCGAGGGCTCGCCCGCAGCCGTCATGAACGCTCAGGTTTCTGGCTGAAAACTCAGGTGGTTGCGGGCGCGTACGGCCCCCTGTCACCTCTGCCGTGCTGGCGGATTTCATCGCCATGACGTCAAGGGACTTGCGACTCGCGCCAAATCCTGCCAAAGGTCACTTCAGTTACACCCTGGCCCATCGTGAGCCGGTCGGGGTCGCAAACCGGGGCTTTGAGCGAGTCGGTTCCGGAGAGCGCAGTCGGGGGGCGTTGGCCCTCGCGGAATAGGACACGAAAGCTTTGATTTGGAATACCTTGCCGCGCGCGAAAGCGCGTGCATTGCTAGGCGCGTCGGCGATCGGCAGCACCTTGGGCCTGGGCCTCGCGGTCGCGTACCTGGCCGGAGCCGGCGCGCCGAGCGCCGCCATCCGTGAGCCCGCCCGTGGCTTGGGTTCATCGACCGACGTCAGCTTCTCCGAGGCCGCCCTTCAGCGAGCGCTTGGCGGCATGTCGCCCGGCGCGCGCGGCATCGCCGAGCGTTACGATCCGCGTGTCGCCGCCGATTCCATGGTGCGCGACCGCAAGGCCGCCGCCTTCGCCGCGCGCCTGACCGAGGCCGACCCGGCGCCAGCCAAGCCGACCGTGGCCAGCCTGATGCTGCGTCCCGCCCTCGGGGTTGGCCAGTTCGACGCCTCCAGCCGGTTTGACCTGACCCTGGTCGATGCGCTCGACAGCGCCCGCGATCTGGAATGCCTGACCCAGGCCGTCTACTATGAAGCGCGCGGCGAGAGCCCTCAGGGCCAGGCCGCCGTGGCCCAGGTGGTGATGAACCGCGTGCGCCATCCGGCCTTCCCCAAGACCGTCTGCGGCGTGGTGTTCCAGGGCGCCTCGGCCGGACGCGGCTGCCAGTTCAGCTTCGCCTGCGACGGCTCGATGGACGACCGGCGCGAGCCTGGCGCCTGGCGCAGGGCCGAGGCCGTGGCCGCGCACGCCCTGGCCGGCGCGGTGATGGCCCAGGTTGGCAAGGCCACGCACTTTCACGCCGTGGACATGGGCGCGCCCTGGAGCCAGGACATGATCCGCGTGGCCCAGGTGGGCATGCACGTGTTCTACCGCTTCGGTCACGTCAGTCCGGCCGTGATCCAGGCGTCCGCCGACGGCGTGCAGACGGCTCAGTCGCCGAGCGTCGCGGCGCCTGCCGCGCAGCCCGTGTTGGCCAGTCTGGCGCCTTCGAGCCCCGTCACGGCGGCCGATCAGGCCCACGTCGCGGCGCCCCCAGCGCCCGCCGCCGCCGCTTCGCCGGCCGCCAAGGCTCAGGCCGCGCCCGCCGCGTCGCTGCAGCCCACCGCCGGCCCCGCGCCGCTCAAGGCGTCCTCGCCCACAGCCTAGACGCTCGGCGGACCGGATTCGCCGCCGCCGCCTTGCCTCCCCGGCGCGGGGGGCTATGTACGGGCGGCAGCGCAAACCGCGCAGCCCGAAGGACCCCGCTACATGGCCGACACGCCCGACCGCGCCGCCGTCCTGGCCTTGCTGGAGCATGTCAAGGACCCGCGCAGCGGCCACGGCCTGGTCAGCGCGGGCCTGGTCCAGGGGCTGGTGGTGGCCGCCGATCGGGTAGGTTTCATGCTGGAAGTCGAGTCCGGCGCCGGCGAGCTTTACAAGCCCGTCGCCCAGGCGGCTGAGCAGGCCTTGCGCGCGCGCATGCCGGGCCTTCAGCGGGTGCAGGTGGTGGTGACCGCCGATCGCGCGCCGGGCGCGGCGCCCGCTTCGCGCACGGTGGAGCGCAAGGCCGCCGCCCCGCCGGCCGCGCCCGCGTCGATGAAGCCGGCGCATGTGCGCCACGTGCTGGCCGTGGCCAGCGGCAAGGGCGGGGTGGGCAAATCCACCGTGGCCGTCAACCTGGCCTGCGCCTTCGCCGCCCAGGGCCTGCGCGCCGGCCTGATGGACGCCGACGTCTACGGACCTTCGGCGCCCTTGATGACCGGGCTCTCCGGCCACCCGTCCAAGCGGCGGGACGGCAAGATCGAGCCGCTGCGGGCCCATGGCGTGAAGGTGATGTCGATCGGCTTCCTGGTCGACGAGGGCCAGGCGATGATCTGGCGCGGGCCGATCGCCTCAGGCGCGGTGACCCAGATGCTCAACGACGTGGCCTGGGGCAGCGACGAGGATCCGCTCGACGTGCTGGTGATCGACATGCCGCCCGGCACCGGCGACATCCAGCTGACCCTGGCCCAGCGCGTGGCGCTGTCCGGCGCCGTCGTGGTGTCCACGCCGCAGGAAGCCGCCCTGGCCGACGTGCGCCGGGGCCTGAGCATGTTCGACAAGACCCGCACCCCGATCCTCGGCGTGATCGAGAACATGGCCTATTTCCCCGATCCCTCCACAGGTCGGCCGATCGCCATCTTCGGGCGCGGCGGGGCGAGGGCCACGGCCGAAGTCCTTGGCGCGCCGTTCCTGGGCGAGATCCCGATCGATCAGAAACTGCGCGAGGCGTGCGACGCGGGCGCCCCCATGGTGGTCGCTCAGCCGGGCGAGCCCACCGCCGTGGCCCTGGCGGGCATCGCGCGAACGGTGGCCGAAGCCCTGGAGCGGGACGAGCACCTGCGGCCCCCGCCCAAGATCCTGATCGAACGCTGACCTGCGGGCCTCGCCCGAATCTGGCCGCCAAGCTATGGCCAGGGGGAGGGATCATGCGAAGCGGCGGTTGGCTCAAGGCGATAGTGTGCGGCATGGCGCTGTGGGCGCTGGGCCTTGCGTCGGCCTGGGCGGACGAAGGCATGTGGACCTTCGACGCCTTCCCGGCGGCCGCGGCGCGAAAGGCGCTGGGCGTGAGCGTAGACCCGGCCTGGCTCGACCACGTGCGCATGTCGACCCTGCGCCTGGTCAACGGCTGTTCCGGCGCGGTGGTTTCGGCCCACGGCCTGGCGGCGACTAACTACCACTGCATGGCCGACTGTGTGCAGACCCTGACCACCTCGGGCGCCGACCTGATCGACTTGGGCTTCGCCGCCCAGAGCGAGGGGGACGAGCGCCCATGTCCCGGGCTGCAGGCCGAGATCCTGGTGGGTTGGAGCGACATCACCGAGAAGGTGCGGGCGGCCTCGGCCACAACCGCCGAGCGCGAGGCCGAGATCGCGCACCTGGAGCGCGGCGAATGCGCCGGAGATCCGATCCTGCGCTGCCAGGCCGTGAGCCTTTACCATGGCGCGCGTTACGTCCTTTACCGCTTTCGCAAATACACCGACGTGCGCCTGGTGTTCGCGCCGGAATACGACATCGCCCTGTGCGGCGGCGATCCGGACAATTTCAACTTCCCCCGCTATGAC
>Ga0335069_10002079_pt1 | contig 31275 bp, 25 predicted proteins | sample Lox_Sample_11_FD_206714 | JGI IMG/M metagenome (GOLD analysis project Ga0335069, IMG submission 206714) | Soil microbial communities from Loxahatchee National Wildlife Refuge, Florida, United States - Lox_Sample_1.1 | ecosystem: Environmental > Terrestrial > Soil > Wetlands | place: USA...
CGTTCCTCCTGGCTACAATCCGTGCGTGTCGAGGCGACGGTGGACGCTCGCGGTCGGGGCGCTGGTGGCCATCCTGGTCACGGTCGCCGCATGGCGGGCTTCCGAACCGACGCCGATCCCGCCGAAGCGCGCACAGGCCGCCAGCGTTTCGTCCGCGCTGGGCGGCGTGTCCAGCGAAGCACCGACCGCACCGGTCTCGCCTCCCGCCATTCGCGGACGCATCCTCGACGCCGAAGGGAAACCGGTCGACGGCGCCGCGGTCAGGCTCGTCTCGACGATCGCGCCCTACGGAGTCGTCGCCGAGACCGCGACGGAGGAGTCGGGCGGGTTCGCATTCGGCGACCCGCCTCGCTCCGCCCCGCGTGTACGCATCGTGGCGGACCACGATCCAGAAGGCGTCGTCACCAGCGCCGAGCTGCAACCGACGGACGGAGCGACGATGGACGTCACACTGGTGCTGTCGCCGGCGGCGGTGCGCGGCACGGTCGTCGACGAGAAAGACCATCCGGTCGCCGGCGTCTCGCTCTCGGTGGATGGGGTGCCGTGGAAGACACGCGGTGCCATCAGTGACGAGGCGGGAGCCTTCCGACTGCCCGTCGTGCCGTACGAGGCGACGACGCTCGTCGCCGTCGCACCCGGCTATCGGACGGCGCGCGTGGACCTCGGCCAGCGCCAGGACACGCCCGAGGTCGTCGTCCAGGTGCGGCTCGAGGCGGGGCCACCGGTCGACGGTCGCGTCCTCGATCCGGACGGCAATGCAGCTCGGGCCCGCGTGGTCGCGTGCGTGGGCACCGCGTCGGAAGCGAAGACGACCAGCGGGGAAGACGGCAGCTTCACGCTTCCCGCCTCGACGACCGGCTGCGAGGTGAAGGCCGAAGCCGACGATTTCGCTCCCAGCGACCCCGCGATCGTGCCGACGGCTGGCCGGCTCACGTTGCGCTTGAGAGCCGGAGGCGCCATCGCGGGCACGGTCGTGGACGATCGCGGCCGAGGGGTCCAGAGCTTCAGCCTCGGGATCGAGTCGTACTCGGGCCATCGGAGCGGGCGCGGCGCACAGAAGTTCGAGGACGCACGAGGGGCCTTCTCGCTCGACCATCTTCCTCCCGGAAGCTACGTGCTCACGGCGACCGCACAGGGGAAGCCCGCGACGCGGTCCGACTCGATCGAGGTCCACGGCGGGGCCACCACGACGGGCGTGCGCATCGTGCTCCTCCAGGGCGGCTCGATCGTCGGACACGTGCGCGATGATCACGGGGCGCCGCTGCAGGGGGCCGAGCTGCACTTCGACCTCGTGAGCGCGGTCGTCGACGATGGCGCCGGCGCGACGACCGACGAGGCCGGGGCCTACCGTCTGGACGGGGCTCCTGCCGGCCCGTTCACGCTCCGCGTGCAGAAGCCGGGGTTCCGGACGAAGCTCGTCCCGGGACTCCGGGTCGACTCGGGACAGACGCTCACGCAAGAGGTGGCCCTCTCCGCCAGCGGCGGCGGGATGGAGCTGGCCGGCATCGGAGCGGGTCTCGGACAGAACGCCGACGGCGTCTTCGTGGCCCAGGTGTTCGGCGGCGACCCCGCCGATCGAGCCGGGCTGCGCTCCGGTGACCACATCGTCTCCATCGACGGGGAGGACGCGTCGAACATGTCCGTTGCGGACGCCGTGCAGCGACTGCGTGGGCAGGTGGGGACGAGTGTGGGCATGTCGATCCGCCGCGGCGGCAGCACGATCGACGTGGTGATCGAGCGCGCGGCGATAGTTCACTGAAAGTGGGCTCCGAGCACGGCGCGTCCATGGACGAGCGCGGTTCGTCGCCAGAAAGCGACCGCTCGTCGATCTCGATGCGGGAGCCCAGGCGCAACCCTTACGCTCTCCCAAGGACGAGCCGGGGGCCATGCGTCACGTGACGAGGATTGTCATGCTGGGCCTCGGGGCCCTACTCGCTTCGCGCGGCGCCGCTGCGCAGGAGGCGGTGTCCCCGCAGGGGCTCACGCTCGATCAGGCCGTGCAGCTGACCCTCACGCGGAACGAGCGCGCGAAGATCTCGGACCTCCAGGTCGTCGTGGCCGATGCCGCCGTGGAGAAGGCGTTCACGGCGTTCCTCCCTCTGCTCACGACGCAGGCTTCGGCGACGCAGCACGCGACCGCCATCAAGCCGCCGAGCAACAGCGGGCAAGCCGCCATCACGCTGTCGCAGCCGATCCTCAACGCACCCGCGTTCCCGCTCTACGCGCAGGCCAAGAGGCTCGCCGACGCGCAGCGCGAGCAGAACGTCGACGACAAGAGACTGCTCGCCTTCAGCGCCGCCTCGGCCTTCTTCGCGGTGCTCAACGCCCAGGACGTCGTGCAGGCCGCCACCCGACAGCGCGACAACGCGAAGGCCAACCTCACGGACACGCAGGCCCGCGCCAAAGCGCAACTGTCGAGCTCCAACGACGTCACCAAGGCGCAGGTCGACCTGGCCGGCGCCCAACGCGAGGTGGAGAACGACCAGGGGCTGCTGGACAACGCCCTGGTGCAGCTCGCGTTCACGCTGAATGCACAGGTCCCGGCGACCCTCGTACCGCCCCAGGCCACGCTCGCATCGGCCGTCAAGCCTGTGGGGGGGCCAGACCAGCTCGTGCGGTTCGCGGCCGACCACCGCCCCGACTTGCGCGTGGCCAAGTACCAGGCGAATGCCGCGCACGACTTCGCATCCGAGCCGTTGCTCCGTCTGCTGCCGACGCTGGGGGCGCAAGGGCAGGCCGTCGCGACGACGGCCAACTCGCCCATCACGGGACGGCACGACGACGAGACGGTCACGGCGACGCTGACGTGGACGATCTACGACGCCGGGGTCCGCTACGCCGACAAGCACTCGCGCGACGCACAGGCGGAGATCGCCGACCTCAACGCCAGCCTTCTCCTCCGCAACGTCGACGCTCAGGTTCGCAGCGCCGTCGCGCTCCTCGGCGCCGCTCAGCTCGCGTTCAAGGACGCGAGCGACGCCGCCAAGCTCGCAGCGCAGAACGTCGACGAGACCGAGATCCTCTACCGTCAAGGGCTGGCAACTGCGCTCGAGCTCGTGGACGCGAACGATTCGCGTTTCACGGCCGAGGTGAACTACGCTGCCGCGGAGTTCGCGATGGCACAGGCGTACTTGTCCCTGCGCCAGGCGCTGGGTCTCGACGCCCTCGGAACGGAGCTGCGATGAAGCACGCGCTGGGCATCCTGAGCGTCGTGGCCACGCTGGCCGCTTGCAAATCGGCGACGGACGACTCCGCCCTCAAGAAGGGAAAGCCGGTCAACAAGATGACCTACCCGGTGGAGGTCGCACCGCTCGAGCAGCGCCAGGTCAACTACACGGTGATGGCGCCCGGCTCGATCGAGGCCTTCCAGCAGGTGCAGATCACGGCGCGCGTCGCGGGCGCCGTGGACCGCGTCGCGTTCGTCGAAGGCCAGCAGGTCAAACAGGGCGACACGCTCGCGACGATCGAGACCGATCGCTACCAGGTCGCCGTCGACCAGGCGAAGGCGTCGCTCGCGAGGGCGCAGGCGACCGAGCAAGCCGCCGAAGCGCAGCTGTCGCGCCGGCAAGGCGCGGACACCGCGCACCCGGGCCTCGTCGCGGGCGAGGAGATCGCGACGTATCAGACGAACGTCGCGACGACGAAGGCCGACGTGAGCTCGGCAGAGCAGGCGCTTAGGGTCGCCCAGCTCAACCTCCGCGACGCCTTCGTGCGCTCGCCCATCGCCGGCGTGGTGCAGTCGCGCACTGTCCAGGCGGGGCAGTACCTGCAGCCCGGCGCCGTGCTGGCCACGCTCGTGCAGCGCGACCCGCTGCTCCTTCGCTTCGGCGTCACCGAGCAGGACGCCCCTCGGCTCCAGACCGGGATGATGGCGAACATGGTGCTGCGCGAGAGCACCCGGACCTACCAGGCGAAGATCATCCTCGTCGCCGATTCGGCGGATCCGACGACGCGTCTCGTCCCGGTGACGGCGCAGGTGGACGACACGGAGCACAAGTACTGGCTGCGGCCGGGCGCCTTCTGCGAGGTGAACATCCCCATCGGCAACGCGCGCCCGGCGATCGTCGTGCCGTCCCTCGCAGTCCAGCCGACCGCGACGGGCAACATCGTCTACACGGTGGACGACAAGAACGTCGCGCACGTGAAGAACGTGCAGCTCGGGATGTACACGCCCGATGGCGCCGTCGAGATCACGACCGGCCTCGCGGTCGGCGATCTCCTCGTCGTCCAGGGGTTCGAAGCGCTGAGTGAAGGGGCTCCGGTGAAGGTGAGCCAGAAGGTGACCCTGCCGGAAGCCATCGCGCAGGCGGCGGCCTCCGGGTCGGCCGCAACCGCCGGAGCGCCTCCGCCCTCGGGCTCGGGGGCTCCGCATCCATCGGGGGCTCCGCATCCATCGGGGGCTCCGGCGGGGCCGCGCCCGTCGGCATCCGCAGCATCGCTTCGTCCCTCCGGAAGCGCGCCGTGAACCTGACCGACATCTGCCTGAAGAACCAGGTCTTCGCCTGGATGCTCATGTTCGGGACGATCCTGTTCGGGGTCGTCTCGGTCACGCGCATCGGCGTGAGCCAGTTCCCGGACGTCGACAACCCCACCGTGAGCGTGAGCGTGTCGTGGCCGGGAGCCTCCCCCGAGGACGTCGAGACGGGCCTCATCAACCCCATCGAAGACGCGATGTCGCAGGTGACCGGCGTCCTCACGCTGACGTCGTCGGCGTCGACCGGATCGGCGCGCGTGACGGCCACCTTCGATCTGTCGCGCAACATCGACCTCGCGCTGCAGGACACCCAGGCGAAGATCGCGCAGATCCAGCGCAGCCTGCCGACCAGCGCGCTCGCGCCCACCGTCTCCAAGAGCAACCCCGACGACCAGCCGATCATCACCCTCGGCGTCTACGGGCCTTACTCGCGCGCCCTGCTCGCCGACGTCGCCCGATACCAGGTCGAGGACATGCTCGAGACCGTGCCGGGGGTCGGGCAGGTCCAGCTGATGGGCTACGTCGACCGCAACATCCGCATCTGGGTGGACGCCGAGAAGCTCGTCGCCACCGGCGTGACGGTCAACGACATCACGAGTGCCATCAAGACCCAGCACGTCACGATGCCGGGCGGTGAGCTCGACAACGGCGGCCTCGCGTTCGACGTGCGCGTCATCGGCGAGGCGGCGGACCTGACCACGCTTCGCAACATCGTCGTGCGCGCCGGGGGGCTCAACCCAGTGCGGCTGCAGGACGTCGCCCTGGTGCAGGACGGGTTCCAGGACATCAACAACGTCGCCCGGTTCAACGGCCAGCCCGTGCAGGCGATGGGCATCCTCAAGCAGCCGGGTTCGAACGCGGTCGGCGTCGCCAAGGCGGTCCAAGCGTCGATCGCGAGTCTGCAGAAGACGCTGCCCGACGGGATGAAGATCGAGGTCGTCTTCGACACGACGCAGTTCATCAGCGAGTCGGTCGACGAGATCGGCATCGAGCTCGGACTCGCCGTCATCCTCACCGCGATGGTGTGCTGGCTCTTCCTCGGCTCGCTCTCGTCGACGATGAACGTGCTCTTCGCGATCCCCATGTCGCTGCTGGGCACGATCGCGATCCTCTACTTCTGCGGTTACACGCTCAACACGTTCACGCTGCTCGGCCTGTCGCTCGCCGTCGGCCTCGTCGTCGACGACGCCGTCATGGTCATGGAGAACATCTTCCGGCACGCCGAGATGGGGAAGGACCGCGTCCGCGCCGCCGGCGAGGGGACCAAGGAGATCACCTTCGCGGCGCTCGCGGCCACGCTCGCCGTCATCGCGATCTTCATGCCGGTCGCCTTCATGAGCGGCATCATCGGCAAGTTCTTCCTGCAGTTCGGCGTCACGCTCTCGGTCGCCGTCGCCATCTCCTACGTGGAGGCCATCTCGCTCGCTCCGGCGCGCTGCGCGCAGATGCTCCGCACCTCGTCGCACGGGTCGCGCGGAGTGGTCGGTCGGCTCGCCGACAGGGGTTTCGAGAAGCTCTCGGCGGGGTACTCGTGGGCGCTCGAGCGCTCGCTCCGGTGGCCGTGGGCGGTGCTGGCGCTGGCCGTCGCGGTGCTGGCGTCGGCGGGGTACGTCACCACGAAGATCCCGCAGGAGTTCGTCCCGTCGCAGGACCAGAGCCGCCTGATGGTGAGCATGAAGACGGCGGTGGGCGCGAACCTCGCTTCGACCGACGTGCTCGCGCAGCGCGCCGAGGCGTTCCTCATGAGCCGCCCCGAAGTCATCGACGTCGTGACCAACACGTCGGAAGGCTCGGCGAACTTCCAAATCACGATGGTCGACCCGAAGCAGCGCGCGCTGACGCAGCAGGCTTTTTCGACCGTGATCCGCAACGAGCTGAACAAGTACCCGGGCGTGAAGGCCGCCGTGCGCGACCTCTCGCAGCAGGGGTTCGGCGGCTCCAAGGGATTCCCGGTCGAGTTCTCGGTTCGCGGGAGCGACTGGAACACGCTCGTCTCGCTGGCGACGAAGCTCCAGGATCAGGTGTCGACCTCCGGCGTCATCACCGACGTGGCCAGTGACTACCAGCTCGGCAGCCCCGAGCTCGTCGTCACACCCGATCGCGCGCGCGCAACTGATCTGAATATCCAGGTGTCGGACATCGCGAACACGGTGAGCGCGATGGTGGGCGGCCTCGTCGTGGGTCAGTACTCGAACGCGGGACGGCGCATGGACATGAACCTCCGGCTCACCGCGAGCCAGCGTTCTAGGCCGGAGGATCTGGGGTTGCTCCGCATGCGCACCCCCAACGGGACGCTAGTGCCACTGTCGTCGGTCGTCACGACGACGCAGCAGGCGGAGCTGCAGCAGATAAACCACGCGGATCGCGAGCGCGCGATCACCATCACCGGCAACATCGCACCGGGGCACGCGCAGAACGAGGCGCTCGCCTTCGTACAGTCGCTCACGACGGGACTACCCCCGGGCTATCGCGTCGTGCTCAGCGGCCAGAGCTCGCAGTTCGGCGACGCGATGAGCAGCCTCCTGTTCGCCCTCGTCGTCGGCATCCTCGTCGCCTACATGGTGCTCGCCTCGCAGTTCAACTCGTTCCTGCACCCGGTCACGGTGCTCACGATCCTCCCGCTGTCGATCGCCGGGGCCATGTTCGCCCTCCTCATCGCGGGCCGGACGCTCAACGTGTTCAGCATGATTGGGCTCTTGCTCTTGATGGGCATCGTCAAGAAGAACTCGATCATCCTCGTCGACTACGCGACCGAGATCCGCCACAAGGAGAACCTCGACGCGCGGACGGCGATGCTCAAGGCGGGGCCCATTCGCCTCCGTCCCATCCTGATGACCGCAGTCGCCACGATGATGGCCGCCGTGCCGTCCGCCCTCGGCCTCGGGCCGGGCAAGGAGACGCGCGGACCGATGGCAGACGCAGTCATCGGCGGTCTCATTCTCTCTACGGCGCTCAGCTTGCTCGTCGTCCCCGCGTTCTACGTCGTGGCCGACCGTCTCCGCGGCAAGAAGGCCGCGACGGCGCACGAGCCGGCGCCGAGCGCCGAGCACGCGGAGTAAGGGTCGGCCCCTCGGGCCGCTAGAAGCGACGCCGGCGGTCCTCGGCGGCCCGTGCGATGTGCCGAAGCCGGGCCACGGCCGACACGTTCGCGAGGACCGCGACCACACCGAGCGCGACGAAGATCGGCGCAAAAACCACCCAGCTCGACGCGGAGCCTCCCGGCTGCAGGCCGGCCGCAATTGCGCTCAGGGACACTCCGAGGCAGAGGCAGACGGCGCGCTCCGGGCGGCGCATGACGCCTGGCGGTACCGGCATCCCTGCCGCTTCCGCCTTGGCGCTCCCGTAGCTCACCATGAAGGAGCCCGCGAGCGCTGACAGAGCGAGAGCGAGCACCACCACGTTCTCCCGGAAGTGAATCGCGAGGCCGCCCAGGAAGAGGAACTCCTCGTAGCGATCCACCGACGCATCGAGGAGCGCGCCACTCGGCGACGCCGAGTGGGTGTGACGAGCGACGAGACCGTCGATCGCGTCGCCCAGCGAGGCGCACATCATGACGACGGCGGCCCAGGAGAAGACGCCGAATCCGAGAAGGACGCCGCCCACCGCTGCGAGCACGAGCCGCGACAGCGTCACTGCGCTCGCCGTGATGCCGGCATCGGCGAGCAGCGCCGCGCAGTCCGCGAGCCTTTCTACCGCGATCGCCAGGATCGCGTCGGGAAGCAGAGCCGAGGACACCGGCCGGGTCGACGATCTCGGAGTACTGCTGTTGGCCATGATGCGCGGCCAGGAGATCGGAGCAGACGCGAGCGCCAGGCGCGACGCGGTTCGTCGAACCGATCCGCCCGTTCGTCGGAAGAGCACCTGGACCTAGGGAGGTCCATCCCCCGCCTTCAGCGCATCCGTTGGGCCACTTCCGGCACGGGGAGGGCGGCACCGAGGGCTCGAGGAAGCTGCCCACGCAGTCGTTGCATCGCAGCGCACCGCGTGCGCGGTCGAGAAAGGGCAACCGTACGGGTCACGCCGCCGAGTCGACGGCATCTAGAACCGCAGTGGCTCCTGCTCGCATTCGTCCGTCTCGAGGGCTCCGCTGGGCGTCCGCCGCGTTGATCGCGGCAGCGGCATGCGTCGCTCCGCGGGACTCGTCGGCGGACGATTCCCCCGCGCCGTCGACCACGCCTTCGGACACGACGAGCGCTCCGCCGCTGCGACATCCGGGGAAACGGCTCTACTGGGATCCGAGCTTCGACCGCGTTGATGCACCCGAGCTCGTCGTCACCGGCGTCGCCGCGGGAGTGGCGATGGCCATGGGCATCGTCAGCCCGCTTCACAACGGCTGGAGCGGCGGGATCTTGTTCGACAACCAGGTCCGCTCGATCCGCGCCCCCTCGTACGACGCGCAGCTCGAGGTCCGGAGCGCGAGCGACCTGGGTCTGGCGCTCATCACGACTTACCCCGTCCTGGTGGATACGGTCCTCGTCGCCTACTGGTACCGCGGCAGCGACGATGTCGCCCTGCAGATGGCACTCATCGACGGCGAGGCGTTCGCCATCTCCGCGGCCATCGCCGGCACGTCCAACATCCTCGCCGGACGCGCGCGCCCTTACTCCGCCGAGTGCGGTGGCGTCGTGCCGAGCAACACGACCGACTGCCAGACCGACACGCGCTACAGGAGCTTCTTCAGCGGTCACACTGTCGTGAGCTTCACGGCGGCGGGGCTCATCTGTGCGCATCACGAGGCGCTGCATCTGTTCGACAGCGCCGCTGACGAGGCGACGTGCGCGACAGGCTTCGTCGCTGCCGCAGCGATCGGCGCAATGCGCATCATCGGGGATGCGCACTACTTCTCGGACGTGTTCGCGGGCGCGGTCGTCGGCACCGCCGTCGGCCTCGGCCTGCCCCTCCTGCACCACTACAAGCGTGCTGCACCGAGAGATCAGACCCAGTCGGACTTTCGGCTCAGGCTCGAGCCCGGGCTCACCGGGGCCCAGCTCGTGGGGACCTTCTGATGAAGACGCACGCGCTCCGCCTCGCTGCCTTGCTGCTGGTCGTCGCGAGCAGTCCTACGGCGCTCGCTCAGGAGCCGCCGCTCGCGCCTGCGCCGACGCCATCCCGACCCCCGCCGGCTCCGGAGACTGCCACCGTCGAGTGCCCGCGCTGCCATCCCGGCCACTGGTGGGAGGAGCCGACCCGACCCTTCATCTCGCTGCGACTGGACGCCGGGTACCTGTACCTCAAGCCTCGGTTCTCGTTCGGGTACGGCAAGCCCTTCACGTTCTGGGGAGGCCTCGACGTCGCCCCGCTCGTCACCCCGGACGCGGCGGGTGGGTACTCCGGACTGCGGCTCCAAGTCGACTGGTTCGAGATTCGCGCGGGCGCCAGGTACGAGCACGCGTTCCTCCGCCAGTTCCTCAGCCCGAAGAGCTCCTACGACCTGATCGACTTGTCGGAGTTCACCAACCATCCTTCGGGCTACTTCGACCTCGAGGCCGAAGTCGGCGCGGCGATTCCGGCCGGGCCGGGGAACGTGCTCGTGACGGGGACCGTGGAATCGATCCAGGGCGTGACCAGCGGCTACTATGTGTTCGACGAGACGCTGCACGTCGTCGTGAACCCGCCCTGGGTCTATCGCGGTCGACTCGGGTACGCCGTCCGCTTCCTGCCGGAGAAGAACGCTCAGGTCGGCGTCGTGGGCGAGGTGATCGACATCCCGAACCGCCAGGACCAGGTCTACCGCGCGGGGTTCATCGCGACCTTCGACGTCGACGACCATCTGCAGGCGATCGCCACCGTCCTCGCTCCCATCGTGACCCCCGATTCGCTGGGGCTCCTCGGCGCCGACTACACGGAGCTCGGCATCCGTTATCGCTGGGCCACGGAGCACACCCACATCCCTCAGGAGCTGATCCCGTCGGGAGACACCGCGAGCGCGCGATAGCTCAGAAAATGCCTCCGAGCGTAAGCGTGCCTCCGCCTTGGGCCGGAGCGGCACCGATCCAGACGCGCGGCGCCTCCTCCTTGTGCCGGTGAAGGTGCGGGACCAGGATGCCGATCGACGCGCCGGCGAGGGAACCGACGACCACGTCGGTCGGAAAGTGCTCGCCCGAGCGCACGCGCTCGTAGCTCACGAAGCTCGTCAGGGCTGCAGATGCGCCGAGCGTGATCCAGGGACGAGCCGTCTTCGGGTCGCGAACGAAGGCCAGGTAAGTCGCCGTCGCGCCGATGGAGGCGACGGTCGATGCGTGGCCCGAGAAGAACGAGAGGTTCAGGTCCGTGCTGCCGTAAGTGCATCCGGCGTTCGTCGACGGCTTGCCATTCGTCCACGGGCAATTGAGGTAGTCGATGGGCCGCGGCCTCCGGACCGCGATCTTCGTGACGTCGGTGAGCACCTCGGTGAGTGAGATCGTCTCGGCGTACATCACGGCATCGACCAGCGCGGCGTCCCATCCGTCGCGAACCCCCGAGAGGATCGGGTCCAGCGCCGCGAATCCGATGGCCGTGTAGAGCCCGATGTCCGAGAACGTGCCGGCGTTGGGATCGATCGCCTGCGTGACGGTTCCGCGGTCCCACGACAGCAGATTGCTCGTGGGGCCAGGGGGGTTCGCGGTGATCTCGCCGCTGCTGAGGACCAGTCCGAGCAGCGCCGAGAACCCGGCGCCTCCCACGACGACCACGCCGTCCATGACGGGGTCGATGACGAAATGCTGCCCGGGCTCGAGTGGAGGCGCACTTGGAGGCGCGGGTGTCGCAGCGGTGACCGCGGGAGGGTCGGCCGCCCAGGCGGGTCGCGTGCACAAGATGGTCGCCCCGACGAGTGCGCAAACCGACACGGGCCTCTGATTCATGCGGCATGGGATGCCGCCGTCACACGATCGTGACCAATCTCGAACGCGCATGGTTTGCGCGCCGGCGCACGAAAGGAAAGAGGCCCGAGGCGTCGCGGCGCGTTCCGATGCGCGGCAAGTCGGCATGCGACGTGCGACGTGATGCCACGTGACGCGTCTGTTCGACGTCCGGGCCGGCGAAGGCCGTGGGAGCCTCGGCTTCGCCGCCCTGCTGCTCTTGATCATCGCCGCCCACACCGTTCTGGAGACTGCGCGCGACGCGCTGCTACTCACGGGTCCCGGACCGAGGGCCCTCGGCGTCGTCTACATGGCCATCGCGGCCGGGACCGTACCGGGGACGGCACTGGCAGCACGCATCGGGGAGCGATTCGGCCAGCGTCGTGCCCTCGGCGCAATCCTCGTGGTCGCCGTCGTGGGCCCGCTTCTGCTGTTCCTCGTGCCGACCAACCCCGCGATGGCGATGGCCACGTACGTCCTCAGCGGGATCCTCGGCTCGATCGTCGTTCCGCAGTTCTGGACGCTCGCGGGGACCGTGCTCACAGTAGCGCAGGGACGGCGCCTCTTCGGGCTCATCTCGGCGGCGGGCATCGTCGGTGGCGTGCTCGGCCCGGCCATCGCCAGCACCGCGCTCATCGTCCTGCCGGTGAAGTCGTTGCTCCTCGTGTCGTCGTGCGGCTTCGCCGTCGCCGTCGGCGCCCTGAGCCTCGTGCGCGTCACCGAGCGCGTCCCCGAACCGCGGCAGCCTCGCCGCGTGCCGCTCACCGCGTCGCTGCGCGCCTTTCGCGAGCAACCGTTCCTGGCGCGCGTCGCCCTCGTGGTCTTCCTGTCGACCGCCACGTTCCTGGCGCTCGACTACTTGTTCAAGTCGAGCGTAGCGCGATCGTTTTCCGGCCCTGCCGTCGGGCGCTTCGTGGCGCACTACTACCTGGTGCTCAACCTGGTCTCCCTCGTCGTGCAACTCCTGATGAGCGGCACGGTGATCCGCCACGTCGGCGTGCTCCCTGCGCTCGTCCTCACGCCGCTGATGCTATTGGCCGGTTCTCTCGGCGCAGTGGCAAGCGGCGGGAGCCTTCCCGGGGTGCTCCTCGTGAAAGGCATCGATGGCAGCTTGCGCTATTCGATCCACCGCGTGACGGGGGAGTTGATGTACCTCCCGGTGCCGACGATCGCGCGGCAGCGCAGCAAGCCACTCATCGACGGGGCGCTCGGACGCATTGCGCAGACTGCCACGGGCGCGGGTTTGCTCGCGCTCGGAGGAACCGGCCTCGTCTCCCCCGCCCCCCTCGCGGCCATCGTGGCCGGTCTGGCCGCCATCTGGCTCGGGGTCGTTCTCACCATGCGCAAGCCATACTTGCGCCTCCTGCGCAACGCGATCACCAGCGGGTCCCTCGACGCCGCCGACAGTCCGGAGCCGCTCGACCTCGAGACTGCCCAGATGCTCGTGCAGCGCCTCGCGAGCGAGGACCCGCTGGAGGTGGAAGGCGCCATGACGGTGCTCTCTCGGCGCGGTCGGGCGGGCTTCATCCCAGCCCTCGTCCTGCTTCATCGCGACGAGGGAGTGCTCGTCGAGGCCCTCGAGCGCTTCGGCGAGTCGACGCGCTCCGACTGGTTCGCCCTCGCACGCCGGCTCCTCGACGCCCCGAGCGAGGCCGTGCGCGTGGCCGCCGCGCGCGCCCTCGCGCGGCACGAGCAGCTCGATCCCGCGTCGCTCGCGCACGACGTGGGCTGGCGTGCGCGCGGTTACGCCGCCGTTCGCATGGCGCTGCGCGACCCGTCGATCGAGATCGCCGATCACCGATCGGTCGCCATGCTTCTCGACGAGGCTGGCGACGCCGGGGAGGCGGCGCGACTGGGTATGCTCGCGGCCGTCGTGGATGCGTCGCCGAGCGCGCGGCTCACCCCATTGCTCCACGTACTCGCGCGCGAGCCGCAGGGCTCTCCCGAACGGTCCGAGCTCTTCGCGCGCGCCGTGGCGGTCCAGCGGGACGCGACGCTCGTTCCGCACCTCGCGTCGCTCCTCGCCCACCGCGAGGGCCGCGAGGCCGTGCGAGCGGCGCTCGTCGCCCTGGACGAGCCGGCCCTCGAGGAGGTCTGGCGCATGCTGCGCGACCCGACCACCGAGAGACGGCTCCGGGTGCACCTCCCGAAGACGCTCGCCCGCTTCGCGAGCAAGCGCGCAGCCGACCGTCTGCTCGTCGAGGTCGAGACGGAGGACGACGGTCTCGTGCGCTACAAGGCCATCCAGGCGCTCCGTGTGCTCGTCACCGAGCACCGCATTGCGGTGGACCGCACCCGGACCGAGCGACTCTGCTCGGGCGAGCTCGAGAGGCACTTCCGCCGCTTGGCGCTGCGACACGCGCTCGACGCGCGTACACCAGAGCCGGGGCAGGCCGCTGCGGCCACGGTCCTTTCGGCGTTGCTCGACGAGAAAGCGGTGCACGCGCTGGAGCGTGCCTTCCAGCTCATGCAGATCGCCCACCCGCGCCAGGGAGTGCACCACGCGTGGCTGGCCTTTCGTTCGGGAGACGCTTACGCGCGCGCCACCGCCGCGGAGCTTCTCGACACGATTCTCCGCCGCCGGGATCAGCAGGGGCTTCGCACGCTCTTCAGGCTGGCGACCGACGACCTGCCCGTCGACGAACGGGTCGAGCGCGCGCGCGCACTCGTACCCTTGATGGCCCGGTCGCGTGAAGAAGCAGTCGAGGCGCTGGTCCGCGCACCCGACGCGATGTTGGCAGCTCTCGGAAAACGTATGGAGGTGAAGGCATGTCCGACGTACGAAGCCGACGCATCTCGCGCGAGCTCTTCCTCGCTGCGTTCGGTGGGAGTCTGCGCTCCGTCGAGCCGTGGGTGACCGATCGCCTGACGGCGATGCTCGAGGAGGAGGAGTGTCCCGCGGGTGAGCGCATCTACTCGGAGGGCGAGCCGCCGGACCACTTCTACATGCTCCGCCAGGGACGTCTCGAGTTCCTCAGAAGCGACCGACCTGTCGAGATCCTCGAGGCCCCGCGGGCATTTGGTCTGATGGACGTCCTCGCGGAGCGCCCGCGCACGATGTCCGCCGTCGCAGCCAGCCCCGTCCAGCTCCTGCGCATCCGAAGCGACGCGTGGCTCGAGCTCCTCGAAGACAGCTTCGAGCTCGCGCGGACGTCGGTGCTCGCGCTCGCGCGCGCCACTGCGGCCGCCGAGGAGCGCGTCTGGGCGAACTGCACCCCACCTGCCTCGCCTTCTCCACTGGCCCTGGATGGCGCGAGTGGCCAGCTGGACATCGTCGAGCGAGCCGCGCTGCTCATGCACACGCCGATGTTCCGTGGCGTCGGGGTACAGCCGGTGAGCGACCTCGCGGCCGCAGCCGAGGAGATGCAGTTCGCGGCCGGCGAGCACCTGTTCGGGCGGGGCTCCTGCGATCGCATCTTCGTGATCGTCGAAGGGCACGTCGAGGCAGGCCGGATGGATCCGCGCGTGACGTGGCAGGGTGGCCCTAGTCAGATCGTGTGCGAATGCTTGTGCTTCGGCGCCCTCGCGTCGACCTGGGAGGCCCGCGCCAAGACTCGGACGCGTGTTCTCGCCTTCGGTGTCGACGACTGGCTCGACGTCCTGCAAGAGAACTTCGAGATGATCCGGGCGACCCTCGCTACCTTCGCGCGAGAGCGAGAGCGGTTGCTCACCGAATGATTCCCGCGAGGTAGTAACCGCGGTCGCGTCCCAGCTCGTAAAGGTAAGCATGCATGGGCGACCGGGAGACCCCGTCGCCGAGAACGATGCCCACGTAGTGGGCTGCGTCGGTGGCTGGCGGCAGAGTGACGCAGACGCGCCCGGCCTGGCCGCGATCCATCGCCAGGTCCAGGCCGGTGTCGGTGCGCGCCGAGTATCGGAACGTCGCCGGAGCTCGCAGTCGTCGCCGTTCGGCGAAGTCCACCCCGCAGAGGCGATCCTGCCCTTCCAGCTCCACGTCGGTGATCGGCGAGAGACGGGTGAGATAGCGCTCCAAGATGCGGTCGAGGCGTCCTTCGAGAACCTGGGCGACGTAGTCCGTGTTACGCGGATCGCTGAACCGGCCCGCCTCGGCCAGGGTGCGAATCGTCTCCGGGGTGAAGCGCGCGAGGATGCGCGTCATCCATGCGGCGTCGCGCTCCGTCATCCGCGAGAAGGCCGGGTTGGGGTACTCGTTCTTCCACTCGTCCGGGACGAAGTGCGCGACATCGAAGTATCCGAAGAGCTCGTGCCCCGGGACGCGACCGCCCTCCCAGGGACGCACCCGTGCCCCCAGGGTGGCGAAGTCCGACGCCATGTCCCCCCAGTCGACGATGTACGAGTAGCCCATGCGCCGCGTGATCTCTTCTTGCGGCCAGTCGTTTCCGAGGCAATCACCCCAGTCGATGAGGGAATGCACGACGTGACCAGGTGATGCGTCGTCGCCCTCGCGGTCGGGGAGCCAGCGGTCCACCGTGTTGAACTCGTGACTGTCGGTATGGCCGACCCACGCGGCGAGAACGCGGCTCGCGCGCAGCTCGCGGCGGTCCTCGTGCGGCACGACGTCGTTCGGGTCGTCGGCGCGCGTTCCCTCGTAACGAAAGGGCCCGATGAGGCGTCCGGGCATCCAGGCCGACGCGAGCATCCTCACCTGCTCTCCTCGGTGCGGCGCCTGGTGAAGCAGCGAGTCGAGCGCGGCGCGATCGAAGTCGTGCTCGTCGCCGAAGCTGGTCCACTTGTAGCGCAGGCCCTTGGTGAGCCGCAGCAGTGACGGCTTGAAGTACACCACCTGCTCGCAGGGCGTGTCGAAGCCGACTGCGTGGTACGCGGCCGCCGCGATGACGTCCGCGGCGCTGGACTGCTCGGGCTGGTCGACGTCGTCGACCTTGAAGAGGTACTTGCCCTTGCCGGGTACGCTCACACGGAAGCCGGGGGTGTTACCGCCGGTCTTGCCCTTGTCGATGACCCAGCTCCCGTCGGCCGCGGTCTCGGGGTCGAGGATGAGCGCCGGCGTGCAGGCGCCGAGCCGCGCCTCGTCGAGACTCATGGGCCGCACGCCGAGACGATTCGTGAACCACGAGGAGTCGGGCACCTCGTCCAGGCTGTTGACGTCGATCGACTCGCCGCTGCTGACGAAGCCTAGCGTCTCCGAGAGCGGGCGGAAGACGACGCTGTCGGCTTCGTCCCACAGGTGAGGAGAGACGTAGGGCTCGGGGGCGCAAACGACGTGGGCCGCCTCCTCGTGACACGGTGCACGAACCGACGCGAGGTCGCCGTCGCGAAGTAGCGGAGCGCGCGGAGGAAATGTGCGCTCGGCCGGCGAGCACGCCGAAAGCACGGCGATCGAGAGAACGAGCCGACGCTTCTTCATGGCTCCGGCCTCTCCAGGCCCGCGAGGAAATAGCCGCGCGCCGGGCCGAGGTCGTAGAGGTGCACGACGAGGGCGCCCTTCGCGACGCCGTCCTCGATGCGCACGCGGACATAGCGGGCGGCCGCGTCGTCGGCGCTGCCGCCATCGCGCGCCACGTGGGGCAACGTGAAGCACAGCTGCGCGCCTGGACGACGATCCACGGCGAGCCAGCCGGCACCCTGGAGCCGCGCGGTGTACGCGAACGCCTCGGGCGCACGCAAGCGTCGCCACTCGGCCAGGTCCACGGCGCACACGCGCTCGCGCCCCTCGAGGTGCACGTCCGTGACGGGAGACAGCCGCGTGAGGTACCGCTCGAGGATCTTCGCGAGCCGCCCGGCGAGGAGCTGCTCGAGATAGTCCGTGTTCGATGGCTCCTCGAACCTGCCCATCTCGGCGAGCGTGCGGACCCTCTCCGGGGTGAAGCGAGCGATGATGCGCGCCATCCATGCCGCATCACGCTCGGTCATGCGGTCGAAAGCCGGGTTCGCGTACTCGTTCTTCCAGCGGTCGGGATCGAAGTGCGCGACGTCGGCGTACCCGAACGTCTCGTGACCGGGGACCTTGTTCATCGTCTCCCAGGTGCGCGTGGCGGCGCCGAGGGTCACGAAGTCGCCGGCGAGGTCATCCCAGTCGAGCACGTACGAGTAACCGAGACGTCTCGAGATCGGGTCCCAGTCCCACACCGAGCCGAGCGCCGCGCTGGTGCCGATCTGGTAGTGCACGACGTGGCCCGGCGACGCGTCGGGCGCTGCGCCCTTGGCGTCGGTGATCCAGGTATCGAGAGAGTTCCCGTAGCGGCAGTCGAAGTGGTCGATCCACGACGCGAGCACGCGCGCGGCTCGGAGCTCACGGCGGTCCTCGTGCGGCACGACGTCGTTCGGGTCGTCGGGCCGGGTTCCCTCGTAGCTGAACTGCTCGAGCACGTAGCCCGGTATCCACGCCGACGCGCTCACCCGCAGAAGCGCGCCGTGCTTGCCGGACTTGGCGAAGAGGTCGTCGAGCGCCTTCTGGTCGAAGTCGTACTCGTCGCCGAAGTTGCCGTGACGCGCACGGAGGCCGGGCTTCAGCGCGAAGATCGAAGGACGCACGAGAAGCGCCTGCTCGCACGAGGCGTTGTATCCGGCAGCCCAGTACACGGCCTCGCCGATGACCGTGGCTGCGACCTGGCGCTCGGGCAGCCCGGTCGCCTCCACCTTGAACAGGTACTTCCCCTTCCCGGGGATCACGACGCGGAAACCGGGGGTCGATCCGCTCGTCTTGCCCTTGTCGATGAGCCACGAGTGATCGGGCGCGTGATCGGGATCGAGCAGCTGGTCCTGCTTGCATGCGTTCACCCGCAGCTCGGGGAGGCTGACGGGGCGAACGCCGATTCGGTTGGTGAACCATGACGAATCGGGCACCTCGTCGACGCTGTTGACGTCGACCGCTTCGCCGCTCCTCACGATCCCGAGCGACTCCGACAGCGGTCGAAAGACCATGTTGTCCGCGCCGTCCCAGTAGATGGGCGCCTCGGTGGGCTCCGGCGCGCACGAGACGTGGTGTGGGTCCTCGTCCTTCGGCTCCTCGTGGCAGCGGACACTCACGGGGCGAAGGTCCTCGTCGCGCCAGACCGGATCGCGCAGCGGAAAGCGCGCGTCCCCGTGGGTGCAACCGGCAGCGAGGACCGCCGCGACGATGGCGATGCGCTCAGAACCCATGGTTCACCGAAAGAGTGAAGCGGAACGAATCGATGGTGGCGCCCTGCTCGAACGTCTCGGACCCCATTCCGAAGATCAGCTCCATCGGGAAGTCGGTCAGACCCAGGGTCGAGAGGCCGATGTCGCCCGAGAAACGCAGACGCCCCGTACGAAACCCCTGCAGGTGCTCGTCGAACGCGTTGCCCACACCCGCCTCGATGGTGCCGCCGAGCCACGGCCCGATCGGCCAGACGTAGTGGAGCGCCGCCGCTGCCGCGCTCCGGTCCACCATGCGTCGTGCGAAGTACCCTCGCATCGGGCCGTCGCCTCCGAGGGACGCCAGCTCGGTGAACGGGACGGGGCGGTCACCCAAAGGATCCGCGAACAGGGTCATCACCGAGAGCCCGAGCACGCGCCCTCTCTGGTTGAGGTCCAAGTACGCCCCAGCGGACGCGCCGTACCGGATCCATCCCGACGACGGCGAGTTGCGGACGTCGCTTCCCTGCTCGCCCTGGAGCTCGGCGCGGAAGCCCGTGCCTGACTGCGGCCACGGGCGACGCGTGTCGAGGACGACGGACGCGCGGTTGTACTCGGCGGTGTAGCCCCCGCCGAATCCCGGCGGCAGCGCGAAGGCTCCCGTGGCGGCCTCCTTGCTCAGGCTCGGGTCGTTCCCGAAGTGGCCGTCGTAGGTGCTAGAGGCTCGAAGCCCGAGCCCGGTCTCGATGCGGCTGTCGCGCCAGAAGCGCCACTCGTATCTCGCTCCACCGTCGAAGCGATCCTCGCCGTAGCGGCTCTGGTAGCTCTGCCGCGTGTCCGGCCCGATGCCGTAGAAGACGCGGTCGGGACGGCGGATGCCCTCGACGCGGAACTGCACGGCCTGGCGATCGTCGATCTGGATGTGGTCCGTGAGAGACCCGGCCACCCAGTCGGTCGGCCAGGCCTCGACGTGGACGTGCCAGTCGTCGCCCTTGAACCCCGCGTCGTTCCAGAAGACGTAGATGCCGACGCTCGGGTTGAAGTCGAAGTCGAACATGCCGACCGGCGCGAAGCCCGCCTTGTGCTCCGGCCCGAACGTGAAGAAGTCGTAGACCTTGCGCGGCAGGTCACTGCGCTCGGCGGCGGGGATCCCCACGGAGAGGGGCCAGCGGATGACGTATTCGCTGACGAGATACAGCGGCGACAGCACGACCCGCGGGACCCACAGCGCCACGTCTCCCGCGGTCGTGGGCTCCGGGCCTCGTCCGGAGTAGTCGGGGACGGGGCGCTTCGGCGACGGTTGCTGTTGCTCCTGCTGCGTTGGTGCAGGCGCCGGCGGAGGTGCAGCCGTGGACGCGGCGGGCGGATCGCCCGCCTGCGCTTCACGACCCACCGTCGCCCCCAGAACCATGGCGAGGAGGGCAGCCGCGCGCTTCATGACGTCGCGGGCTCCGCCGCGAGCAGCACCGGGCTCTCCAGGCGGCGCCTGCCGTGCTCCTTGCCGATGGCGAGGACGACTCCGATCCAGAGTGCCGTCAGTACGACGTTGATGGTCGCGAACGCGGCCGTCGAGAGGTTCACGCGACCGCCGATCCACACGACGGCTCCGGAGAGGATGGCGCCGACGCGCACCGCGATGGTGTCGACCGACGTCTTGCCGACGTACTTCTCGACTCGCGAGGTCACGAGGTAGAGCGCGTGGCGCGACGTCTCGGCGATCGAGTATTCGAACGCGTTCTCGCCGATCTTCACGAGGCGGAAAGCGGCCAGCGTCGGAACGAAGGCGGCCCAGGCGTAGCCCACCAGGGAGAACGCCGGGTTGAAGAGGAGCGCGTTGCGGACGCCGAGCTTGGCCAGGATGCGCGACACAGCGAAGAGCTGCATCAGCATCCCGAGCAGGTTGTACCAAGCGAAGTAGTCCGCCTTGATGGCGCCGACGAACGACTGCGCCGCTGCGCCGTGCAGGCCGGCGCTGGTCACGGCCGCCAGGATGGTGCGGTCGAAGACGTACTCACCGGCGCTGTTGACCCAGTTGAGGAGCACGATCATCGCCGCGATGAGGAGCAAGTAGCGATCGCGCATGAGCAGGTGCAGCGCGCCTTCGTCCGAGAGGGGCTGGTCGGGCTCCGTTTGGACGCGCTCTCGCTTTCGTCCAGCGATGCCTGCCCGGTGCTCCACCCAGGCGAGCAGCATCATGCAGACGAGGAGCATGACGGCGGCCGCGGTCATCAGCGCATGGGGTCCCTGCCGCACGAGCGACTTGGCGAGGCGGGCGCCCGCCACCGCGCCGACGGAGCTGCCGATGCCGATGATCGGGAACAGGCGCTTGCCCTGCTCCTCGCTGTAGATGTCCGCGGCGAGCGCCCAGAACTGAGCAACGGCCGCGTAGCTGAAGACGCCGACCCAGAGGAAGAAGGCGAGACCAATGGGCACGTTCGTGCGCGACAGCAGGGCGAAGACGACGAGGTTCGAGATGAAGAACAGGAAGACGATGGCCAGGAGCTTCATGCGACCGACACGCTTGGCGATCTCGCCGTAGACGTGGACGAAGCCGACCATCAGCACGGCCTGCCCGGCGCGCGCGTAGAGCTTCACCTCGGCGCCGCCCTCGAGCAGGATGAGCGGCTCGCGGACCGTCTTGAGCTGGTAGTAGGCGCAGAGCAGCAGGAACGACGCGAGCAACATCACCGCGGCGCCGACGGACTCGGCGGCCTCCACCTTGGCGAAGGGTCGGAAAAGACGAGCCAGAACGCGGCTCGCGAGAGATGCGGGGGCCACGTCGGGTTCGGATGCCGGAAGCGAGCGAGCGTGACCCGGTCACGTCCGACCGCGGGATGCATCCAACCCGGTCGCATGGCCGATCTCACCTGCGATCGCTGCACGGAGCTGCTCGGGGACTACGTCGAGGGCCGGCTCGAGCCCGACGTGGTGGGCGCGCTCGAAGAGCACGTGGGGGCCTGCCCTGCGTGCGCCGCCCTCGCCCACGACTACGAGGCCATCCCGGGGCTCGCGCGAAGGGCGACCGACGTCCGGATGCCGCACGACGTCGAGACGCGCTTGCGGAGGCTCCTCGCACTGGCGTGGAAGAAGAGGCCCGTCTGAGCGCGACGCGATTCTTGCGCCTCGCCGCACCGGATGCGGGCCGTAATTCCGGTGACCGTGTCAAACCGGGGAAAGCGCGCCCCGCGGGCCGTGGTCCCGGCGTTGCAATCGACCAGGCTCGATGGTCATGCTTGCCAGCACCACCGAACAACCGGGCTCCGACGAAAGCCTCGCGAGACGCGCACAGAACGGGGAGCATGCGGCGTTCGTGGTCCTCGTGGCTCGATGGGGAGACCGCATCCACCGCCTCGCGATGCGCATGTCCCGCAATCCGAGCGATGCCGAGGAGATCGTGCAGGAGACCTTCCTGCGGGCGCATCGCGCGATTCGGTGGTTCCAGGGGGAGTCGCGCTTCGGGACCTGGCTGTATCGCATCGCGATGAACGAGGCGCTCATGCGACGTCGTGCGGCCAAACGGAGGCCGACCGAGTCGCTCGAGGCGCTCCTGCCTCGATTCGGTGACGTCGGTCTTGCGGACGAGTCCGCGGCGGAGGGCGCCGACGTCCTGGCGGACCGACACGAAGCCTCCTTGCGCGTGCGAGAGGCACTCGCGGAGCTCGACGAACCCCAGCGCGCCGCCCTGGTGCTGCGCGATCTGGAGGAGATGAGTGCCGAGGAGGCGGCGGAGATCCTGGGCGTGTCGCCGGAGGCGGTGCGGCAGCGGGCGCATCGCGCACGCTTGAAGCTGCGCGAGAGACTCGCGGATCTGCTCGCCGAAGCGTCGTGAGCGCCAGCGGGTTGCGAGCTCGTATCGCCGCTGCCTGTGTCGCGCTGTCGGCCGCGGGCTCGGCGCGAGCCGACGACCTTCGCCCCGACCGCCCCCTGCGGTGGGACCCGGATTGGTCCCACGCGGGAGTCGCGGACTACGTCGGCAGCGGGTTCGGTTTCGGCGTGCTCGGCGCGGAGGCGATCTGGCTCCAGCCCGAGCAACCCTCCCTGCACTGGACCGCGCCGATCCTGTTCGACCAGGACGTGCGGGACGTCCTTCGCGGCTCGACCGCGGAGGTACGAGACGACGCGACCGTCGTGAGCTGGGTGCTGCTCGGGGTGAACACCGCCTACCCCGTCGCGGTCGACGTGCCCTATGCCTGGAGTCGCTACGGAAGACAGCTGGCGTGGGACCTGTTCTGGCAGGACGCGGTCGCGCTGTCCCTGGTGAGCGCGACCGACCTCGCGGTGCGCGACCTCGTCGGGCGCGCTCGTCCGCCCGTAGCCGATTGCCTGGCCGGGGGTGGAAGCAACGCATCGTGCATGGGCAAGGACACGGAGGCGGCGCGGGCCTTTCCGGGCGGACACGTCGCCATCGCCACCACGGGAGCGACCCTCACCTGCACGCAGCATCTCGCGATGCACCTGTACGGGGCACCATGGGATGCCGTGACGTGTGGAAGCGCCATCGGCGTCGACGTCACGATGGGCGTACTGCGCATCGTCACGGACAATCACTGGGCGAGCGACATCGTTGCGGGAAGTGTGCTCGGGTTCGCCTTCGGCTGGGGCATACCCGTCCTGATGCACCTCCATCCGATCGGAGGGTCGCGAAGCGATACGGGCATCTTGCTGGCGCCCGTTCCAATCGCGGTCGATCACGGCGCCGGCATCGGCGTCACGGGGATGTTTTGACGGCATCGAACCATGGCATGGCTCCCCGTCTGGCCGGTGTCTTGCTGCTCCTCGCGGCGTGTCAGAGCTCGCCGACCCCGGTCACACCGGAGACGGACACCCTTTCGGCCGTCCAGCGAGAGGCGAGCGTAGGCCCGTCGGCACTCCCCGCGGATTGCACACTCTTCCTGGCGCAGCTCGACTGCTGGCTGCGCAGGGCAGGGAACGAGCCGGAGCAGGTCGACCTGGCCCTGGGTACGGCGCGCGCGATCTTCGAGTCTCGCCCTTCCGGTGCGCCCATCGAAGACACCAAAGCGCGCTGCCAGCGGGCGATGGCCGGTACCAGGATGTCGCTCGAGGCGACCGGCTGCGAGAACGTTCATGCCGATCCGAACGCGCTGCCCCCCGCCGACCTCGTCGCCTGCCCGCCCGACCAGCACTTCTTCATTCGACGGGACGGCTGGATCGCCGGCTGCCACGTCGACTGCGCCACGTCGGCGGACTGCCCCAAGGGGTCGAGCTGCTCGAGCATCGGATCGTCGCCCGGCGGGCCCATCGAAGAGGCGTTCTGCGAGTGACGCCCACCTTCATCTCTTGCGCGCATCTGCCAGAATCTTCGCGCGCCGGGTCCACTCTTCTTCGCCTGGCTGATCGACCGCGAGCCAACGGAGCGCTTCGCGATCGCACGCGAGATCACGCAGCGCATCGTCGGACTGGACGCCCTCGCCGCAAGTCGCACCGAGACGCAGGTGCGCGAGCTCGTGGGCGTAGGCGAGCTCGTAGAAGCCGCCATCGGGCCCGACCCGGTCGACGAGCGCGGACGAGAGGATGACTCCGATCTTTTCGTCGTCGGCCTGAGACGTCACCGTGAACGAGGGCGAGGAGACGACGTAGAAGCGAACGGCGCGCTCGTGCGTGGCGCAGCGTCGTGCTCCGCATGCGGCGATATCCGCGTCGTCTACGGCACGCGCGGCCACGCCTGCGAGCCAGGGTGGCGGGACATCCGATGACTGTACGGGCACATCGCAGAGCTGCTCGTCCCATCCCGACCAGTCCCCGCCCGGGCGCGCCACGACGATCCCGCAGCGACCGCGCGCAAGCGCGACTGGCGCTAGTGTGGGCGGGAGCACGGAGGTGCACGCCGTGAGCGCGAGCACGGCTCCAACCGCGGACAGACCGTACCGGAAGACCATGGCAACCTCAGGGCGAATCCGGGATCGCCACCAGATCGTCGATGTTGGGCTGCAGCGAGATCTCGGTCCGGCGGTTGTGCGACTTTCCGAGGCTCGTGTGGTTCGTGTCGATCGGGTCGTACTCGCCGTACCCCGCGGCCGAGAGCGCATGCGGGTCGATGCCCTTCGCGACGAGGAAGGAGGTCACCTCGAGGGCCCGGGCCGTGGACAGATCCCAGTTCGACCTGTACGGCGACACGCGAATCGGCTCGTCGTCGGTGTGGCCGGCGACCTGGAACTGACGCCCCGGGATGGTCGCCAGGACGGCGGCGATCCCAGAGAGCGCCCGTTTGCCTTCCGGCTTGAGCTCGGATCGCCCCGAATCGAAGAGGACGTCATTCGACAAGCGCAGGACCATGCGCCCGTCACGCAGCGTGATGGCCAGGTCGCCCGCGTCGATCATTGACTTGAAGCGCAGAGCCAGCTCCCGGTACAGCGAGGCCCTGGCCTCGGCCGCCGCCTGCGCGCGTCGCAGCTCCTCCAGCCGCCGCTTGGAGTTGTCGAGCGCGTCCTTGAGCGAGCCGTTGACCGCGAGGAGCGACTGAGAGTCCTGACCGAGCCTCTCGAGCTGCTTGGTGAGCTCGTCGTACACCGCCGTGGCGTCGTCAATCTGCTTCTGCATCTCGGCGCGGCCCTCGTCGGCAAACTTCGCGCGCCGCTGCATTTCTTGCTTCTCCCTGGCGAGCTCCGCGCGCGCGGCATCCGCGCTGCGCACCGCCTCGTCGTACTTGCCCTGAGATACGCACGCCGTCGCGAACAGCGCCGCGGACGCGACGAGGGAGAGAAGCATCCGAGAAGTCATGTCGATCACCTCCAACCGCGTCCGTTGCAAGGGGTCGGCCGCGGCCCAGCCCTTGCTGTCACCCGAGCGGAAACCCATGCGTTACGTGATCGACGTCAATGGTCGCACGCGAGCTGCGCCGGGGCGCCGCGTTCGCACGCGAGCTGAGGATGCAGGCGAAACCCATCGCCGGCGAGATCTCCGAGGACGCGGCCATCGCCTCACCGCCCGGACTCACCGCTCGGAGCCAAGGCGGTCGATCTCGTCACCGGTCGAGCGCAGTTCGTGGGTGACGTCCGGTTACCCGGAATGCTCTACGGCCAAGTGGCCCATCCCGCCGTCCGCGGCGCGAGCTTGCACTCGGCAAATAGGTCTGCCGCATCCTCGTGCCCGGGCGTGGTCGCCGTCGTCGTGGACGGCGACTTCGTGGGCGTAGTGGCGCAGGAGCCCGAGCAAGCCCGCCGTGCCATGCGGGCGCTGCAACCGTCGTGGGCTGCGGTCGCCGCGGAGCCGCCGCAGGGCACCGGCGTTGCGATGCGGGCAGATCCGGGCGTCGAGACCGTGTTCGCCTCGGCCGCACGGCGTATTCACCCACCGGTACTTCACTCCCCACGTCGCGAACGCTCCGATCGGTCCGAGCGTCGGCGTCGCCGACGTGCAGGCTGACGGCGCGTTCGTCTACGGCACCACGCAGGTCCCTTCGGTCTGCGAGACGCGGTGGCGCGCGTCACGGGTCTCTCACCGGAACAGGTTCACTTCCGCCCGCGGGCGATGAGCGGTGGGTTCGGCCGCCACGGGTCGAGCGACGCGGCAATCGAGGCGGCCCGGCTCTCGAAAGCGGTAGGCCGACCGGTGCTCGTCCAGTGGAGCCGGGCCGACGAGTTGCGCGGGGCACCAAACAGGGCGCAGATGGACGCGTGCATCGAGGCCGCCCTCGACGCGTCCGGGCGAATCGTTGCCTGGCGATCCGAGGTGTGGACCAACCCGTACGCCTACAACGGCCCGGTAAGGCATGGCTGGGACCCCGCGCAGCGCGACGCCATGATGGCGGGGCGCAACGCCATTCCCGCGTACGACCTCGGTGCGACCGAGGTGCAGCTTCACGTCGCTCCGGGGAAAGTGCGCACAGGGGCCCTGCGTTCGCTCGGTGCTTCGCCGAACGTCTTCGCGATCGAGTCGTTCATCGACGAGCTCGCACGCGAAGTTGGAGTCGACCCGATCGAGTACAGGCTCCGGCACACGAGAGACGCGCGCTTGCGCCGCGTGCTGGAGACCGTGGGCGACCGAAGTGGCTGGAAAGTCGCGCAGCGCGGCAACGGCCGCGGGATGGGCGTCGCCTGCGCGCTGTATCGAGCCACGTACGTCGCCGAGGTGGCCGAGGTCTCGGTCGATGCGGAAGGAAACGTTCGCCTCGAACGCGTCTGGTGCGCCGTCGACGCCGGCCACATCGTGCACCCCGACGGCGCGCGAAGTCAGGTCGAAGAGGCCGTGCAGATGGCGGCCAGCTGGACCTTGATCGAAGAGCTTCCCGCGCGCGACGGAGAGGTGCTCGCCGCCTCCTGGAAGGACTACCCCATCGCCAGATGCACGGATGCACCGCGATCGATCGACGTCGCCTTCACCGGCGACGACCGCACACCGAGCTCGGGGCTCGGCGAGCCGCCGGTCGTCCCCGTCGCCCCGGCAATCGCGAACGCTGTGTTCGACGCGTGCGGCACGCGCGTCCGCAGGCTGCCGATCAGGCTTCGAGCTGCCGCTCCAGCAACACCAGGAGATCCGAGACCGTGACGGCGCCGATGAGACGTCCCCGTTCGACGACGGGCAAGCACGCGAGTGCGTGACGGCGCATCCGGGCCACCGCCCGCCCAAGGTCGGTTTCGGGCGAGACCGTTGGCACGTCTCGTCGCATCAGGTCGGCGACCCGTCTTCCCATGCGTCGGTGACCTCCGCCGGCCGGACCACTCAGGTCCTCTCGCGAGACCAGACCCGCGACGCGACCTTCCTCGAGCACGACCAGGTGATTCGCGCGCAGCTGGTGCATGCGGTCCCAGGCGGACGAGGCGCTCTCGTCGGGAGTGGCCGTGGGTGGCTGGCCGTGGAGGATCTCGCGCACTTTCATGACGCACGCCCGCCCACGGCGCCCCTCACGTCCGCTCGGCCACCTCTCGCTGGCGCGCCTTTGCAACCAGCGAGACGATCGACGCGAGATCCTCGGACAGCAGCCCCAGGAAATCGTCGACGGTGAAGATCCCAGACAGCTCCCCGGCGTCGTCGACCACGGGCATTCGCCGAACCCCCATGCGCTGCATCTCCAGGATGACGTCCTCCACGTCGTCGTCCTGGTGTGCGGCGGTGACGGCGCGCGTCAGGACGTCCTTCACGTCGAGCTGACGCAGATGATCGACGTCCTTGGCCAGCAGCCCGACCACGATGTCCCTGTCGGTCACGATGCCTACCGGAATGCGGCGCCCGCCGTCGTCTTCGACGACGACCAGATCGCCGACGTGCTCGTCGCGCATGCGGCGCGCCGCCTCGAGCACGGGCTCGTTCTTCGAGATCGTCGACACCCGTCGATTGCAGATTCGGCCGACCTTCATGGCCAGCGCGTACGCACCCTTCGTGCCGAGTCCATCTCAGCGGCGCCGGTCGTCCCGGGCAGTCGAAAGCGTCTCGTCCTCGCGCGCCGGGCGGGTGGACCGAGCCGTTTCCACCATGCGCTCGGCGTGGGCTGCCGTGGCCCGAGCAACTGAGCCGGGGTGCGCGAGCACGTGCGTCGCCTCCGAGATGGGCTCCGACGTGCCGGGCCGCGACCGCGAGAGCGTCTGCACAGACCTGGAGCGGTGTTCGGGATGCGTGTGCACGTACGGAGGAGGCTCCGGCGTAGGGGTGCGCGTACGGAGTAGCGCCGCGACGTCGGGGGGCAGGTGCCTGCGGATGCGGGCGACGAGGTCCGGTTCGAGGATGCCGGCCATCACCTCGAGCACGGCCTGAGCATGCTCCCTCGCGAAGCCCGCGCCCACCCGCTCGCGTAGCTCGGCTTCGGCGTAGAACCCATCGAGCCCGACGACGCGAGGGTGGGAGCGGCGTGCGAGCGGACGCCGGAGGCGCTCCGGCAGGGCATTCGCGAGGGCTCTGGCGTCGTCATCATCGAGCGCGCATGCCATGGCCCCCAGCGTCGCGCGGACGGCCCGCTCGGCTTCTCGGGCGGTCCGCAGGCCCGCGTGAGCCTTCACCAGCAAAAAGACCTCTGTCGGTTCCATCTCGAACCGCCGAAGCATCGTGCATGCCGCCTGCTCTGCCGGGCGCCTTGCGCCGCCGGAGTCGGCATTCGTTGCGCCCTCGCGTACGTCGTGCGCCCACCGGTCCGCGGAGAGCCCGAATGCCCGCGACGCGCGCGACGGCCCCGCGTTTGCTGGGGTTGCGGCTCCATGAGCCACGAGAGATTGACACCGGGACAGCGCGAATCGCTCCGGCGCGCGCTCGAGGACAAGCGTAGGAGCCTGCTGCACGACATCGAGCTTCGCGAGGAGGAGGCGGCCGAAGGGCAGGTCGACTCCGCCGAGATGGAGGACGTCGCCGAGGGCGTCGTCGAGGACCGCGACCGAACGGCTCTGATGGAGCACGATCGTGCACTGCTCGCCGAGGTGGAGCACGCCCTCGCCAAGATGGACGCTGGCACCTATGGCGTTAGCGAGGTGAGCGGTCGACCGATCCCCGTCGCGCGTCTGCGGGCGGTTCCGTGGGCGCGCACGGATGCGGACGAGGCGGAGCGAATCGAGCACGCGGCGCGCCGCTGACGCCGGGGGCGGTGCACATGCGTGGAGTCGCCGTGGCCTTTGCGCTCGCGCTGGCAGGCGTGGTCGGCACGCCTGGTCGCGCGAGCGCCGCCGACGGGGACCCCGATTCCTCGTTGCGGTGGGACGAGGATCACACGCGCTTCCGTCCCGGTGAGTACGCCTTCACGGGGGTGACGGGGCTCTTCGCGCTCTGGGAGTACTTCTTCTTGCCGTCCGGCAGAACCCCGCGGTGGACGGGCGGTGTTCTCTTCGACGATGCGGTGCACGACGCGCTGCTGGTGCGGAATCCGTCGGCCCTGCGCACGATCAACACCGTGAGCGACGTCGTCGGGGGATCCGAGGTCGTGATCACCGTCGGCATCGACTCGATGCTGGTGCCCGTGGCCCGTGGGAGCGTCGACGTCGCATGGCAGCTCACGTGGTTCGACCTCGAGGCATACGCGGTCGGCTCGGCCGTCACGTTCACGATGTACGACGGCATTGCCCGAGCCCGGCCGGCGTACTCCGACTGCCAGACCAACCCCAACCTGTGCGGGGTAAGCCCGACTGCGTCCTTCCCGAGCGGCCACGTCGCCGAATCGTTCATCTCCGCCGGCCTGTCTTGCGCGAACCACGCCTACGTCCCTATCTACGGAAGCCGCGGGTGGGACGCCGTCGCCTGCGCACGCGACGTGACGCTCGCAATGGCCGACGGCGTACTGCGCATCATGGCGGACCGCCACTGGGCGACCGACGTCCTCGCGGGAGCGGGCATCGGTTTCGCCTTCGGCTACGGGATGCCCGTGCTGCTGCACTACGCCGCGAGCACGAGCACCACGCGAACGGCGGCGTTCTCGCTCGCCCCCATGGGGAGCGATCGCCTCGGTCTCGTCGCGAGTGGGGTGTTCTGAAGCCTCAGTTCGGCGCGGCGAGCTTCCCGCCCTTTGCGTCGGGCGCCGTCGCGACGACGAGCCCCGCCTGGCGGTGGACGGCGAAGAGCCGGCGCCTCGTCGCGTCCCACGCGAGCTCGTCGAAGGGGAATGCGCGCCCTTGCTCGGGACGCAGATCGCCGAGCCGCACCGCGTTGCCCGACGCATCCACGCGCACGATGGACGCGAACGCGTCCGTGACCACCGCGCCGAAGAGCGCCGAATCGGGCGACGATCCCTCGAAGGCGAGCGCCCCGGCGTGCGCGAGGGGCTCGCATTTTTCGAAGGGCATCGTCTCGATGTCGCGTGTGACGAAGGCGCCTTCCCACCCGATCGAGAGCGCGACCGCCTTGCCTGCCACCGCGAGGTGGAACGGATCCTCGAGCTGGTCGGGCAACGCTTCGTACCAGTCCTTCGGAAACTCGATGCGTCGGAACTGGAGCTTCTCGCTGCCGTCGCTGACGAACACGCTCAGCTCGTCCCAGGCGAGCATGGCCACGAAGCCGTTGCTGTCGCTCGCGAGCGCGGCCATGGGCGGCAGGTCGAGCACGTCCTGGTCTCCCTCCTCGGGGTACAGGCGCGCCACCTCTCCGTCTTCCCACAGGACGAAGAGCGCCGACCGCTCCCCCACGCGACCCCACGCGAGGTTCGTCACGTACGTGGACTCGTCGGCCGGGCGGACGTGCGCGACGCGGCCTTCGCCTTCCTTTCCGACGAAGATCGCCACGCCCTCGTCGGTCGCGACCGCCTGACGCCAAGGAGCCCAGGGCTCTTGGGCCGCTTTCCGGACGAAAGCGACGCCATCGGGGAGCTCGCGGTACTGCCAGCGCTGGTCGCCAGCGCGCAATCGGTGCAGCCCGGAGCCCCCCACGAGCACCCGACCCGCGTGCGCGCTCACGCTCCAGATGGACCCGGTCTTCTCGAAGGCAGGGCCCATCTCCCAGGCGTCGGCGACGCGTGTCGGCAGGGGCGGTAAGGGCATCGCGAAGAAGTAGCACGCGCTCGGGAACCCGTTCAGTCAGTCGGCGCGTGACCGCCTCGAAGGAAGCCCTTTGCACCGCGGTGCCGTCGGGCTAGCCAGACATGCATGAGCGCCGAGAGGCCGCTCGGCGCGCTGCACCTCGCCGCAATCGCCATCGGGGCCATCGTGGGCGTGGGGATATTCTTCACACCGGCGACACTCGCGCACGCGGTGCCGAGCCCGGCGTGGGTTCTCGGCATCTGGGTGCTCGGCGGCGTCGCCTCGATGGCCGGAGCGCTCGTCTTCGCCGATCTCGGCGTGCGGTGGCCGCGCGCGGGCGGGCTCTACGTGTTCCTGCGCGAGGGGTTCGGCGGCCGCCTGGGGCAGGCGCTCTCGTTCCTCTACGGCTGGCTGCAGCTCGTGGTCGTGCAGCCGGGTGCCATGGCGGTCATCGCGGTGGTCCTCGTCGGTCACGTCGCCTACCTCGCGGGCCCCATCTCGCCCGTCGCGAGGAGCGCGGGCGCGTGCGGGGCCATCGCGC